>Ga0268261_10000584_pt1 | contig 23256 bp, 17 predicted proteins | sample TergutNc150P1_FD_190353 | JGI IMG/M metagenome (GOLD analysis project Ga0268261, IMG submission 190353) | Nasutitermes corniger P1 segment gut microbial community from laboratory colony in Florida, USA - Nc150 P1 (SPAdes) (version 2) | ecosystem: Host-associated > Arthropoda: Insects >...
TTACATTTTTGTATTTAATTAATTTCTCATACATATTGTAAGTCACTGTACAACTGACATTTCTTTTTGAAAAATTCATATTCAAAGGCATTCATACAGTTTTTGACATTTATTTTGAGCAGAAAGATGATGTTTTGTATGGATTTTATGGCTCATGTGTGTAACAAAAGAGCTGACAAGTGTTATTCAGGATGGCAAACCCATCAAAAATTAATATACGTACATCATGGCATTAGGTGTACACCATGTCAAATGAGACAAGGGTGTTCTAACATGCATGTCTACATGAAACACTGAAGGGAAAATGCACAGAAAACAAACAGGTTCTCTAATATTCCAACTTCTTTGGTATGTATGTGGTACGATGTTTGGAAGAGGGAGTCACCAGCATTGAAACAAACTTGTCCCTTAATCATTTCGGTTCTTTCCTCAAATGGTTCATGGTGTATTCAACACAACTGTATAATAATGACTTGTTAAGTGTGTAAAGCCCTCCACAAAGAAAAACAAAACATCAAGGAAGAGTGTCTACTAAGTACTGAAGAACCATTTGGTCTAGGAAGACTGCCAGGATACAATTATTTAGTATTTTTAGGAGTGTAAAGGGGGAAAGTATGAACTACAATTCAATAGTGCAGCCAAATGCATGGAAAAATGAAATGACAATGGTACACGTATGGAAAATTCTGAGGTGTGAAATCTCCCACTGCAGGACAGAGAAACTTACCACAATGGGCTCAACAGTTTGGGCACCACTCTGTGCAAGCAAGTTATAAAAAGAATAGATGTAGAGATTTATAAAAGCCTTCAAAGCAACATTAAATATATAAGTAAAGCCCTGATGAACTATTTATAGACACATACTATTAATATATAAAACCACGAAAAATACAGTATGTACAACAATATTCTTAAACAGTTATTAAGAATAGTATTTTTATTACAGTAAAAACGGACACAATAGTTAGGTTGGCACGGGGAACATACAGGCAAGAAAAGTATATGACGAAAAGACTGAGAACTCTTATGGAAATATTAAAAGTGTTCACATACAAACTGCAAAGAAAATACCAGTAAATATATTCAACTGCATCCTGTATGCTATGATATGTAACCACAAAATTCTATCTGAAAAATCAAAAGCAGGTTTAACTTTAATAATAAAGTCCCTGTTAAAACCTATAGAAAATTCCTCATATTTTCAAAATGAACAAAGCACAAAATAAAGAATACAACTGGGATAACATACCAGTGGTTCATTGCTCTTCACTAGCTGCACAATTTTAATTGTCTCTTCATCTTCATCCACTTCAAGAGGTATTTCAGGCAGTCGTGGGAAATAGTCTTTCTGTGCCACTGCATCATGTGCACAAAGCAAACCCTGCACACACAGTTTCGAAAAGAGATTTTATATTCTGATTTTGAAGAATTTAATCTGAGACTGCAGTTATGCTTCATTATACATGATTATAATCTTACTAGAATGAGAAAGCCATACAACAAATTAACCCTTATCCTGATAACGTGGAGAATATGGTGAGCTCCTAATAATGCCAGCAAATGGCAGAAGGGATTTAATTCGGCGTTTAAAGGGTTAAAGGGCAGAGTTACTTCCCTTAACTTCAATGAAAGTTACGAGTTTATAAGTAAAATATACAGTAGGAAATGCCTCAGACAAACTGTATGGTTATGGGACATACACATTAACCCTTTATACGCCGAATTGAATCCAAACTGCCATTTGCTGGCATTATTAGGGGCTCACCATATTCTCCACGTTAGCAGGGTAAGGGTTAAAATACTGATTTTGGAGTATCAAAACATGGAGTGAAAGTGGCATGAAAATAAGAATTCAAGCAACAAGTAAAGTACAGTACATTTATACACAAGTTTCATTCCATTATTTCTGACACCAATATAATGAGCACTTGTATGACCCTCTCATTTGGTCCAGAAATTTTATTCTCATGGGAAAACTTAGGTCTGAACACTGAAGGAAGCATTTGCACGGCTACAATGTTAAGTCGAAGCCTCAGTTCTATGCACAAGGAGTCTATTCTGCTTTGCCATTCCAATGGTCAACTATCTCTCCGGGAAGATACATCTTACGATTAACGTGATTTACTTATATTCTGAAACATAGCAGGCAGAGTTACAAATGAATGGGAAACATCAGATATGAGATTCTCATAGTGATGATGCTGAATATTCTATGCCATGCTGTCTGGTAAATGGAAGCTCACATTTGCAAGAATCACAGTGCCTTCATCAACTCTTCCTGGAGTCCTTCATCCTTAAAAATGAATGCACCATGATTCTTTGAAACATCAATAACTATTTACCTATGAACAAAGCATCACATTCCAGAAAACTGGTATCTTCATCAGGCAGACAGGCTCACGCACGCATGCCCCCCACACACACGCACACGCGCACACATGCGTCCATGCACGCAAGCACACGCACACACACACACACACAAACACTGATGACAATTTAACGAGTTTAAATAAAAATACCATAATGAATAATGAAGAATGTATTCAACAGGCTATCAAAGATATCAGACTAGAAGTAAATTCCTAATCAAGCATTTTAACAAATAACGGAAGATGTACTTGTGAAATTAAGTGTAGGATTGCTATAGCTAAAGCTGCATTCAACAAGAAGAGGACTCTTTTTACTAGCACATTGGACTTGGAATTGAGGAAAAAGCTAGTGAAGTGTTATGTTTGGACCATAGCTTTATATGGTGCTGAAACTTGGACGCTTCAGGCAGTAGATCAGAAACACCTGGAAAGTTTTGAAATGTGGTGCTGGAGAAGGATGGAAAAGATCAGTTAGACTGATCATGTGAGAAATGAAGATGTATGAAACTACTTAGAGTCAAGGAGCAGAGGAATATCCTACATGAAATACGTAAACGGAAGGCGAACTGGATTGGTCACATTTTGCGTAGAAACTGCCTTCTACAACAGGTTACTGAAAAAAAGATACAAGGGGGGATAGAAGTGACAGGAAGACAAGGAAGAAGACGTAGGAAGCTATTGGATGACCTTAAGGAAAGGAGAGGATACTCTCATTTGAAAGAGGAAGCTCTGGATCACACTATGTGGAGAGCTCACTTTAGAAGAGGCTTTGGACCTCTCGTAAGACAGACAACTAAATGAATGAATATGATGTGCAGTTTCTTGCTCCAAATCACAAAGGTGAGGACGTGCTTTCTTTTACATCACATACACAGAAATGACACCTTGCTGATTAAAGCTTAAAAATAAGAAATTTGTTAATAATGTTCGGTTAAGTGAAACTTCAGTATACAGCATTTACCTGTATGTGGGGTTTTTGAAGAAGCATGAAAATTTCTTTGCATTCTTCTCTTAAAGCAACTCTTGGACCAACCACATCCAGAACTTCCAAAGCAATCTGCATTGAATTCGAAAGGGTTGGATGAAATTTCTCATCCTTTCCATTGCTAATTATTTTATTATGAACCTTTACCAGCGCATGCAGTTCTTTTGATTGCAGTAAACCACTAAGAAAAACAAATTCTTCTTCAGAATTTGGAAGAACTTGTCTGGCTTCTTCCAATGAAACCAAAAGCCGGGAGAGAGCTGAAATTAATAACAAATACATTACTCATTATATATCAGAGCATGTATGCATTCCTAACATAATATTCCACTCAGGCTATGAAAAGTTATTTTATTCATAAACCTAAGGATAAAGAGAGGAAGATGACACTGATGGAAAATATTGTATCACTGCTAAAACTACTAAATAAATTGTGTAAGACTGTAAATGTGTTCCTTTTAAAGAAACACAAAGATGTGTGCATGTCAGACATAACGTGGTCTCTGAAAAAAGTAGGGTTCCAACAAGAATAATCATCTCAATTAGCCTTGAAGCATTCAGAACAATAATCTGAGTAGTGTGTAGCGTCTGACAATTCTCCATCATGCCAGTTGATGCAATACAGTCTGAATGCCTGACACTATCAGAATAAATCACACATAAATATATAAATAAACAAATAAATATTCTGTGACTAATAGGACAGAGGTAGCCAGAGTATGAATCTAAATCTTTCACCTCCATGTAGAGCCAAGGCTTAAAATGTGTATGGAACTTACGAGCACCTTCATAGCATTGTGCTCGATTAACGAGGGGGTGGTGTGACCACTAAACAGGGAGACTATGTGTGCAATTAATGACCTTGAGCCCTGACCACCACAAAAAATATATATAAGTTACTCTTGAACCTTCCCCCTTCATGCGCCAAACTATTCTCCACTACTCTGATGCAGCGTCCAGCAACTATATGTTTTATGAGCATGATCTTTAACTTGCTGATATTATTCACTTCATACAGAAAAATCCAACAAGATGCAACAGTGTGTCAAAATTTATTACTCCATATTTATATGAAGCTCCACATGTTTTGTTGCGACACACCGCCCATCACGAACCTAAAACTGCACTAGCAGCCTCTGGTTTTGCATACGTGGAAAGTTGTTGGACGTGTGGTTCCTGGACGCCGTCAGCATCCAGCAACCCTACATCCAACAACTTTCCACGTATGCAAAACCAGAAGCTGCTAGTGCAGTTTTAGGTTCCTGATGGGCGGTGTGTCGCCCAAAACATGTTGAGTTTCATATAAATGTGGAATAATAAATTTTGATACACTGTTGCATCTTGTTGGATTTTTCTGTATGAATTGTATTATGATGCACAGATCCACGAACACCAAGTTGCTGTGATATGCCTGATAATAAAAAAAAATAAAATAAAAAAAGAGAGAGAGAACCACAAATGGAGATCTTACTTCTTTTAAAGCTGCAGAAAACTGTCAAAGAAACCTTCAATCTGTTATGCGAGGTGTATGAAGACACCAGAGTTACTGAAAGCACACTCATAAAATAATTTCAGGGCATAACATGCAGATGCAATAATTTTGTTATTTAACAGCAACACTTCATTAGTGGAACTCCATTCATTAGAGCTCATCTTATAGTTCTTTCTGAACTGAAAGACTTACCTCACTTAACACATGACTAATCACTTTCTCAAATACCTTGAATACACATGCACAACAGAACTTGTGCTTCTTGTACTGCTCAATTAATCAGTCCGTGCTTAACAAAATTTCTGAAAATGAGTTATCTTTCATCAAACACTTTAATTTACTATCAATTTATTTGTTCTCCCTTGTTAAGTTTTTGGATAGTCTGCTTTCAAGAACCATTTTTGTAAAACGCAGAGAAAGCAGTAAACTTAACTTTTAAAGAGTGCGGGAATTTTGTGGATGTGGAGATTTAGATTCAGACTTAGATGGCACATTACCTTTTCATTAACTTCAAAGTTTTATATTTAAGGTTCTGATGGAAAGCTTACAATACCCCTGTTGAAACCCCATTTGTAAGCTGCATGCATATGTTTGATTCTCTCTCCACACATTACAAACATTACTTTATATGAACAGCATTACAATGTAGGACAAACTGTTTTGACATGTTTCCAACTGCACCATCAAAAACACAAACACAAAAACAAAGCGAAATTCTGCCTAGAGAGTGGAACAACACTCATGCCTTAAAGTCACATTGTATCCTACATATTTGGTAATATCACTGACTGCTCAATTCTCAAACTTCTGATTGCATTATTGTTGACTACCTGCATGACATAGTGTCTAACAGGCTAATATTCACTTAGCTGCTTGAGAGTATTTCCACTGTTCATGATTCACCACCACTGTGTTCACAAAGGCCCTCCATCCTTGAACTCAAAGCTCGTTTCTTCAGAATCCAGTTTAACCTCCACCAACACCCCAAGTCAATATGGCATATTCTCTTCACGTTTTACAAGTCCAATGTTGTAGGCATTTAACATCTCTCATGCATGTCCCACCCATCCTACCGTCCTTAATTCAATAATTTTAATGGTATTTGGTGAAGAGTATAAATTATGAGGCTCCCCATTATGCAGGTTCTCCTTGCCCCCTGTCATTTCCTTGCTCCTAGGCCCAAATACCGTCCTCAGCACCCAATTTTAAAATGCACTTAAACTGTGTTCCTCAGAAGTTTGAGAGCATATAAAACAGGGCAAATTACAGTTTACCATATATTCAACTTTGCGTTTCTCGAAAGAAAACGCTAATAGAAAAGACTCTTGACTAATGGATATTCACCATTACACGCTTCTGTCATATTTAACCCTGTAATATAACACACGTATACATTCTGTACACGAGGTAGTCTATGCATTAAAATAATAACTTACACATAAATACAAACTAAACTTTGTACGAACCTGGATCCCAATTACCATTAGCCATAACTGCTGTCATTCTACGAACCAATTATTCCAGCATTATTGTCTGAAACCAAAATGTGCGCACGAAGTACGTAAGTGTATAAAAATTTCACGTATGTAACAAATTGTTCTCATACATTCACTGTTTTGAAGTGACATCAAGATCTGCAGCGAATTACTTAATACTAATTACACAAGAATATGGTGGAATTAAATACACCAAGAACTGCGTCATTATACCTTCTGAAAGTCAAATACGTAAATTTTAAGCTATTTCATTTCCATTACTTCAGTAAACAGCCTTTCATTCAGTCCGAAAATGTGAACACTGACAACGTATAAACGTTAATAACAGAAAATAGCCAGTTCTGTATATATAATGACATTAAAAAAACTAACAACTGTGCTATGAATAATTTCGATATTTTACCCGACGTACAGCTCCAAACGTACTCCGAAACACTCTTCTTCTCCATGTCTAGCACTTCTCACACATGAACCGCTGCCATGTTGTTTTGGGCAACTGCCAATCAAATGAGAAAACTAATTGAAGATTTTATACGTCCGTATATCACAAATTTGAAACTCCATATAAATGTAATTTATTATAAGGCACTACGTAATAGGATAACTTACAATACTTAGAGCCATTTTATACGGTTCGGAAAACACAACTTTATTTATGCCACGCCTTATATTCACTACAGCCAACGGTGCTCGACAGTTGAGTTGTAACTTGGTATCCAAGGTTACACGAACACTACTGCTTTTATTTGGAGATACTTAGGATACGATTGTTATGAAACATGTATTAAATTGTAATACATTTTGCTTAACTACTTGTTTTTCCACCTCCAATTGTTGTTTTCCGTATGTTACAAAATTTCCTCGTCACTTTGCGCTACATTCACATTGGCAGATGATTTACGTTGGCTACATTGCAAGCGCATTGCATGCATAAGAGGGTGGTGGATTGAGTATGCCTTGTAAACTAATTGTGAATTTTGGAAGAAAAACAGTTACTTGTTGTATATGAGCGAGGATTTTCATAATTTTTGAAGAATATTTTAGGTAAGCGTATACGTATTGGAAGCAATTTTTGTATAATTTGTGACTTTATGTAGGTGTATTCTTTCGTGCTTTGTATACCAAACTTCCAGAAGCTTGTTCGATTTTAACCTGTATTTGAATTGATTTGTCGTTCTTGCATTTTATTGAGATAGTAAAGTGCACATGAACACTTAATTATGTATCGATGAGTAGACCAAGCTTCCGATCTTGTTTTTGACAAATGGCAGGATGTAATTGTTTCAAATACTCAACAACAACCTGCTGGATTGTCGGCAAACGCACTTCTAATAATCGGTGATCGCAATGTATAGGTTATACGCTGGAAATCTTTTGCCCGCTCTCCTGTAACCAGGGAAGGGGAGAACACTTTTCCTACTGCTTGTGTATGTTTGTGTGTGTGTATCTGTATAGTTTGGGAATCACAGTACAAGGCTCTAAAAGATTGGCTGGGGCAGGGTGAGTTTAACTGAAGTAGGGTTTATATTGGGTTTGCTCTGTCACATTACTCTTGTCCACATGTAAATACATTCTGTAAAGCAGGGTTGCACTTTTAGTTCTTTTCACTGTGGATTTATTATTATAGGTTCCATGTATAAAACTAAAGATGCACAGATTTCATGTTTCTTTACTGATGTGAAAGTGTTGCTGATAAGTGGTTAGTACTCCAGCTTTGTATTCTTCAAGTCTTGTGTCTAGTTCATGGCTCAGAGATCAGGTAGCTGACTGATAGTCTTGTGATTTTTCTCAGAACTTTCAAGCAGGTGACAGTACTTTCAGTTAGGGCAGAGCTGCTTCCTTTCTGGTCAATTCAGTTTTATTTTTTACTAATCATCTTGTCATGTTTTATATGTTTTTATATGGTGCATGAGGTTGCTGACTTGTTCCATATCTGTAAGATACAATGGAATATAATAAAGAGATGAGATGTGATGCTGTGTAATCAGAGCAATTGAAATATAGAATAATGTGCTAAGTCTAATTAGAGGTAGTTATTTTTATATCAGTCTCTGTGGTATTTATGTGTTTATATATTGGATTACTTGTATGTGTCAAATTTGAGTTGAGAGTTGCATTTGTTACAATAATGGATTTTGGTTGGATGGATGGAGATACAGACAGGCCAAGGGTCCTGGCATTCAGGATCCTGCATGTTTGGTTTCTGGTTCATGCAGCAGGCTTATGGAATAATATTATCCATGGATCAGAGGTTCAAACACAAGACAAATGAGTACAAATACTTTATCAGTTGTTAAAACAGGAACTGATTGCATACAAAAAACTGATTCTATACTTGATAATCTGAGAATTCAGAAACTGTAATATCTTACTATGTTCGAGGAATTGATTTATTATGAATGGAACGGCAGTTTTTTATACACTGAATAATTTTATGTTTTCAGTGATTTCATGATTGTCATAGAACACAGTAAACATTTTTTTACAACTGTGTTACTGAAAACCCCAGCTTGTTGAATATAATGCCATTGTGCTGAAGTTAGAATCAGGATATTAATATTTTAATTGCCACTCACATTCTATATTGACTTGAAAATTTATTTTTCAGAGTTGTAACGTATAGCCTTTATTACATAACCCTATATACATAAGGTGTTAATAAAATCAAATGTGTTTGAAAGGACACTGAATTGCATTCATTTGGTATATAAGTACATAATTGTTTATGCATAAATGGGTACTTGTATACGTATATGTTATCCATGTACTTATGGCCTTTCAGGCAGATTTTGAGGCCACCTACAGTTAATTTATCTCAGTATTTAAGTAAACTGTGATTACCTGCCCTTCCCCTTCGTTTCTTTTTATCCCTCCCCCTTTTTTCTCCTGTACATTTCCAGTGTCATGTGACAGGTTTTTTTTTTAATATGTCATTGATTTTCAAGTATGTCTTTTATGGTACACATGCATGTGTACCATAAAAAGATCTAAGCATATTAACCTTAAATTATTCTGATGCAGAAAAAATTAAACATGGTTACCACGCATCGAGTAATGAATGCCATCCACATGGTATAAGAAAGCTCTTCTCTATGTTTATGACAGTCTGCCTCCCACACCACTTTATTTCCTTCTCATATTTGTCTTAGCTCTATCCCGTAAGTTTTTGAAACGTACTAATCATCTTCTAAGAGCTCTGGCACTCCACCAGAAATATTTTTTTTTTTGGTATGGTCAGAACAACAAAACATATTTTATGCTACAAAAATTTTTTAAAAATAAAAGTGTATCAAAGAAACTAAAATTAAGACTAAAGAACACAATAATAGACAAAATGTTAACATATGCATCAGAAACTTGGACACTAATAAAGAGAGATGGAAAACAATTGAACATTTTTGAAAGGAAAGTGTATAGAAGGATTTTAGGCCCAGTATATGACAAGGAAAAAGAACAGTGGAGGATACTAACCAATAAAGAAATTTATGCAAATGTTAAAAAACCTACTATAACAGAGACAATAAAGTTAAGTAGGTTACATTGGTTTGGGCATGTACAGAGAATGGAAGAAAATAGAATTCCCAAAAGGGTATTATATATGGTTTTGGGAACAACAAGATTGAGAGGTAGACCAAGAAATAGATGGCAAGATGAGGTGAGAGAGGATGGAAGAATAGTTGGTGGAGAAGGGTGGCAGGAAAAGGTACATAACAGAGAGGAATGGAAGAAGCTCCTGAGAACGGCAAGGAATTGTCGCATTCTGCACATGCCAATGGAATGAATGAATGGTCAGAATGACTGACTGCATGGAGCAGAGTCTGTCTTGCAAAGCTACCAGGTTCACACCTGGTCAAGAAATTCATTTTATTACACCTGGAAGTCTTAATATTTTCACAAGAACCATCTACTTGTTCACATCCTGAGCCAGGTGAATCCACTTTATGCCATCAGATTCTGTTTACTTAAGAGCCATTTTAATATTATCTGCCCATATGTGCTTAGATTTTCCAAGATGTTTCTTTGTTTGGGCTCACCAACCAAAACCTGTAAACTTTTCTTTTGTCTTACATGCATACCTCCTGGCCCATATTATCCCACATTATCCCAGATTTCTTGACCCTTATAGTATTGGTAAGGAATACAAATTATTGTGCAGTTTTCTTTATCATTTTATCATTCTGTTATTTCCTCATTCTTAGGACAGAACATCTTACTGATCATCCTGTTCTTAAACATCCTCAGTCTGTGCTTTTCCTGTTGTGTGAAATTTCAAAGATTCGCTTCCATGTAAAACATCAAGCAGTTATCATTATGTTTTTAGGTTGCAAACAGGAAGATAGAATTTTCTGAACCACATGGTAGCAAGCATGCCCCAAGTTTAACCTGCTCCTAATTCCTCCTTCAGTGGTATTTTGTTTTGTTAGTGTCATTTTTAAAAGATTTGCTAGTAATCTTTATTTTGTGATTTTGTGCTAGATTCTGTTGATGAGACATGAAGGTATTGTTGTCTAAGTATTTACTACTATGCTGTCCTGCTGACTAGTGACTAATAAAGCTTTAGTGCTTTCCTTATGCAGTAGGAGCTCGTTTTGCGACGGTTCATTTTACAATGATTCACTTTTACGACCCTTGTCCAGTCGAACTGAGCACTCCCGACTTGTGGTGCATCACTGTTGCAACTCAAGCATCCTTTTTCTACTTAGTGCGCTTCTTGCTTTTTGCATATGTTTATCCTTTTTTCTATTTTACTGCAGTTCTTTTGAGTTGACTGTGATTTTTCCACCCATGACGACCATCAGAAAGACAGAAAAGGAAAAATCAAAACAGTTGACGTTACATTCTTTCTTGATGTCTTTTGAACCACGACCTGGACCTTCTTCAACAAAATAAAATGTGATTTGATTGATATTTTTTTCAATTATCTGCGTAATTTTCTATATAGCCAATTCATTAAATTAAAATTGTATGTCATAATGTGAAGAAATATTGTAAATTGTAAAATTGTTTGACTAATTTGTTTGGCCCATGAACCTGTCTCAATTTAAACCATTTAAATAGTATTCTTTTTACGACGATTCGATTTATGACCAAATATTCGAGAATAATCCCAACGTAAAACGAGACCCTACTGTGGTATTATGTTTCTTCCCCAATTAATTTACGTCAGCAGTGTACATGAGAAGCCAGTATATTCCATTCAGTTGCAGTCCTTTATGGTTTTTTTGGATTTTCCTAATGGCATATTGTAAAACAGAGTTGGAAAGCAGTGACATTTGAAATCTCTTTGTGTGTTAGACAATTGTGAATAGGAAATGTATTGGAGAAGTGTTTACCTATTTGTACCTGACCACAGGTTCCATTTAAACACATTTTTAACTAACCCAGCTAGTTTCATGGGTATGTCAATCTCAACAAGAATATTATATGAAACCCCCTTCTTAACTAGGTTCATTATTACAGACAGTGCTTAAGGTGTCTACATGTTCTGGCATGCAATACATTGTTATGGAAAAGTATTTCCGTTCAGTACTGCATGCTCACTTGACTTGGTACATTTTACCGGCAACTTCTGAATCACATTTTGTCCTGTGGGACCTGACAAGTGGTGACTTTTTAAATTATTAATAGTTTGTCTTGTAGTATCTTGTAGATGAAAAAGTAGGTAGAGACTGTTAGCAAGTAAGTGAACAGCGCAGAGATTTGATTCAGAGATGTTAGATTTGAAGAAACAAAACAGTATGGAAAAGTATCAGGTGATAGGGGTGATGTCGATAGAGCAAGGGAAAATATGAGAGAAAATAACAAAATCTTAGCCACAGAGGCCATGTCAGTTGAACTGGATGCAGCATGAACCATGTATGAATGTTTAAAGTATTTAGGTCAAAAGGAAGCAGGCTAATTTGAAGTGGGTACCAGATCGAGCTATGTCAGTGGAGAATAGCTGAGCAACATAATGCATGTAACTAGGAACAAGGAAGAGAGTATATGTGAAAGGCAAGATTTAATGAGCTGGAAGCAAACAATAACAGCAAGACTATTAGAAACTTAGATACAACTTACATGCGAGAATGTAAGAAGGTTACCAACTGGCTTGGTAAATGTAAAATGTCTTACGTATTCCTTCATTACTGCATTAAACTCCCTTTCCTTTGCGTTTATGGTAGAAGTTTAAACATTCCTGGAATATGTAGTGTTTCATTTTAGCTAGGTGAATTGCTGTTGCCATGAGTCTTTCAAAATGCTTGTTGTATGTGACTGTTCTATTTTATATAACTAGTTGTACCCATGCTAATAATTTGCATGCAGATACAGTAATATATTTAATCAACAAAAAATACAGCATCTTAATCTTAATAAGCATTAAAAATTGTATTTATTGATGCTTGATGCTGGGTAGTTTCTTTTGGAGATCAGCACATCATAAGCAACTGTAAATAAGCAAGAAAAGCTTCCTAGCTTGTGTAAATAAGAAACCAAACATTGAAATTGACAGTCCTGCCCCAAGCAGAAGCCAAGGGAATACATTAAATTATATAAGCTTTTCTTGATCTTCATTTAAAACAGCACCTTTGCTTATTAATGTAAGCCTTTTTTGTTAAAAAAACAATTCTTTGAGGGGGTGTTAATAACAAGATAGGCATTCTACATAAAAATGTAACATTGAGGGGCATTTGTGCAACCATTGTTGCTCTGGAAAAACAATGAGTAGTTCATATTCTGAGTGTGTGTTCGTAGTCATGCTTATCCAGTATGCAATTCGCGTGTGCCATATTTCCATCTGTGGCCTGACCAGCTCTTAAGAATTTCTTCAAATTATCTCATAAATGGCATGATATTTGGGAAGAAGTTTTGAGAATAAAATGTGTTTTTTCTCTACAACTTTTGTCTGAACCATTTCTCAGTCTAAGAAGAATTTAGGGAGATATCAACAATGTATATTGGTTTTACATAAGATACCTGTTCATCTTGTCATATTTTAATGAAACTTGAATTTCTTTGACAGATTTTTTAAAAAATGTTCAAATATCAAATTTCATGAAAATTCATTGGGTGTGAGCTGAGTTTTTCTATGCAGATGGATGGACAGACATGACGGAGCTAATAATCACTTATCGCAATTTTGCAAATATGCCTAAAAAAGGAGATAACTGTCAGTGCTGAATCATGTGTTCTCTAAAATGTCTGTCATGAAAATTATGATATTGCAAACAGACCTTACTGTATTAACCCTTATCCTGCTAACGTGGAGAAAATGGCGAGCTCCTAATTATGCCAGCAAACAGCAGATGGGATTTAATTCAGCGTTTAAAGGGTTAATATATATGATATGCAAGAAATAGTTCATATTGTAGACTTCATGTCATATGAATTTCTAGCTGTCTGCCCTTTGCCGTGCACTGTGCGTGTATTGAACTGTCCACATTAGATTGTAATGAACAGAACGTCTTAAAGAAGGTAAAAAATAATGCATCTGATTTGACATTGTAAATTAACTAGCAGCATTCTCTTTTTTTTATTATTTATGTATTTTTTTTCTTTCTCCCCATCTCCCCATTGCCAATCATCAGTATTATATAATGATTGCATTGTGTGAAACATTTCGCTGTCAAGTATTCATGAGCAGGGAGGGCAAAAGCATGTATGGTTGGATTGGGTCTTTGTCTTATTGGTACACATTTTGTATTCTTGTCAGTAGGATGAAATGAATTGGCTGGGTGAGAAATGTTTACGGTGTTTCTTCTTCTGGTGGCCAAAATAACTCAGCTTTGACCTTTTGAAAACTTACATTATGATGAAGATATTTATTAACTGCAATTGGGTTGTCACCCGGTGGCAGTACACATTTACACACAAACAATACATAGAACGACACAAATAACAACCAAACAACACAAATACAAACTAATGTGGAAGAGTGCGGGCCGTGCCCCGTCTTTGTGAGTTTTACCCTGGCATTTGCCTTACAACTGAGGAAAAAGTACAGAAAACCTCAGTCAGGGTAAGAAAAACCTCAGTCAAAGTACAGTATACATATTACCAAAAACACCAACACATTATGTTCTTTTGATGTCATTCTCATTGCCTGTGACACATTGTGTTCTCCACAGAAGGCTGAAGCATCGGAAAGTATGTAAAGTGCATGATTTATGCTCTTCTGGAATTTTATGCAATGTAGATTGGTAGTTTGTTACTGACATGTTGGGACAATATATTAGTCCCATCTTGAAGAATCAAGCAGTCGAAGAAAAATTCTTCTTGGACAGCTTGACCTTCAAAGTTGGGACCGATAGCTTGTCCAGAAACGTTGCTAACAAAATACCTTTCTGTGCTTTGTAAAATCCCAGAAGAGTACAGAACTCATGTACATCACTGACGCCTGAAATCACACTTATGGAAATGCCTTTTCACCCAGTTTTTTTTATTTTTTTAATGTGTACATTATTGTACGTGTCTCTTGTCACTAAATCGTATTTTATTGATCTCATTGTGGGCACATACACCCTAGATCTACTGCTACATGTTTTGTTCTGTAATGGAAATCAAAACACGGTCTCAAAATTAGAGTTTTTTCCATCTGAAAGAAACTCTGTCACTACGCTTGAACTGAAGATAGTGAACATTAGTTACGGCCAGTGAAACCAGATTAAAAAATTAGAGTATCAAATGAGGTTCTTCATGTTGTGCCTCATTCTTTCAAGTGTAGTGTCTTCAAATATGCCATGATGCCTTCTTCCAAATCCTTACCACCTCACTATTCATGACTTCTGTAATTTCTGCCCTTAGAATAAGGTAATAGAATACCCTGAGCATCACTGCCAAATTTTAAGTGGCCTTATATATATATATATATATATATATATATCGCATATTTTGTTTGATGACTCAGGTCATCAAATTGCAGCAGTACTTTTGTACCACACAAATACTTGTATGCACTTACATATATGGAGGTTATATAGTTGCAAAAACTTTTGCCACAGTCCTGTATACACTGTGCACACTCTGCACTTTAGTATATGCAGTCTGAATAATGTAAAAAATATGAAAATAGCTTCCTTTCCAATCCCAGTCCTCTGCTGTGCTCTGCCCGTCTTAAACCCATTGTTGTGCCACTACCTTCTCAAGCCCTTTTTCATAGCTGCAACAAGCTTCTCAGTATATGTGACTGCCATATGGCAAGCATGTATTCTGACTTGTCTGTGTATAAATATAAAACTCAAGTGGGTTTAGTACTGAGCTTGTCTGCTTCGGTTATATTGTACCATCTCTCTACAGGTTTCAGACATCTGCCAGCTGTCAGTATTATTTGGGGATTGCTCATTTTATTGCTGAAGGAGGAGGGATCCAATTCCTACTCCACTGGCATCGATGAAGATGGGATATGATTGGTTTTCTTCTGGGTGGTTCAGACTTCTTGGAAAACTTGTTTTTCATTTCTGCAATTCCCACCTGCATGCTTCACTTTCCATTCTGATATTCATTAGTGGTAGCAAGGATGTTGCAGACTGTACTTTAGTGTGAATACTGTAGGTTAGTGGGAATTGTAATTGTGTCTGCTTCTCATTTATAATTTGCAAGAAGTGCATGAAACAAACTGACATAATGGAAGTCATGTCTGCATGTTAGTGTGTTTTATCAAAGTCACTCATTAAATTAAAATAAATTAACCAACTAGATGCAACAGTTTCACAAGTTTATTACTTGATGTTTATGTGTGGCTCAACATGTTTCGGGCATCTCCATGCCCATCATCAGGAGGTTACAGCTGCATTAACAGCCTCTGGTTTTACAGTTGGAGCTTGTTATTAAACCAGGTGGCTGCTATTGTCTTGTGCAGTTTTCGTTTGATGTTTTTGTATGAGTATATATCGCCAACCTCTTTGGCATTTATAAATTTGACGTTGGCAAGTCCATGCATCATCATACAATTCAAATAAATTAACCGACTAGATGCAAAAGTTTCACAAGTATATTACTTGACGTTTATGTGTGGCTCAACATGTTACGGGCGTCTCCACGCCCATCATCAGGAGCTTACAGCTGTCTGCAACCACGACCAACAACGCTGCTACCACCACGGTCCAACGGTAAAACCAGAGGCTGTTAATGCAGATGTAAGCTCCTGATGATGGGCATGGAGACACCCGAAACATGTGGAGCCACACATAAACGTCAAGTAATAAACTTGTGAAACTGTTGCATCTAGTTGGTTAATTTATTTGAATTGTATGATGATGCACGGACTTGCCAACATCAAATTCACTCATTAAAATTTGTTTTGGGAGGCATACATTAATAACTGTCAAGTGAATTTGTTTTTGTCCATGTAATCTCTGTGTTGCGAGGATCTCAAATGGAACTTTGTGGAGTGATGATAGTCGTATATTAAAAAAAACTCAGAGCAGGACAGTATATGTCTCATATGGTAGGTTGTATATGTCGTAAAAATGCAAAGGAATATAAATTTGAAGCTTTGTCTTTACTTTGATTTGTTTTGTTAAGGATATAGTGAAGTACTCCACAGTTAACTTTCTCTGGGTGTGCTCATTCAGTGAATAGATTATTACTTTCCAGGGGGCACGTGGTGGCGCAGTTGGTTGAGGCACTGCGCTACAAGCCAGCAAGTTGCGGGTTCGGTTCCTGTTGGTGTCATTGGAATTTTTCATTGACATAATCCTTCCAGCCGCGCTATGGCCATGGGGTACACTCAGCCTCTAACAGAAATGAGTACCAGGGATATTTCCTGGGGGTAAAGGCGGCCAGTGCTTAAGGCTGACATCCTTACCACCTTCATGTGCTGTATGTCTTGAAATCTGGGAGCCTCAACCTCCTGGAACCCTCAAGGCCTGTCCAGGCATGTAATGGGATTGCTTTACCTTTACCTTATTACTTTCCAGTCTTAAGGAGGCAGGTTGAAATGGCAAAATTTTTTTTGTAGAGTTTATCAAATTCCGGTCCTAAACATGTATGTAGCAGCCAGTAAAATTTTGTTTGAACGTGCTTGAATGCTTGACACAGTCTTCAAACGAAAGCCCAGCACATGAGATGATGTGTTTTACTTAAGAAGTCTATTGTCACATTTCTCACAAGTGTGCATCACAGATTTTTTTTTTGGAGGGGGGGGAAGAGAAGATATTTATGCATTCTTATTTAAAGGTTACCCACAGGAAAGATGGCTGCATAGGTAGGCTGATTGGGTGTTTGACGGCTTTAGTATTGCTAGATATGAGGTTCTGGCAGTGGTATTACATAAGATTCAAGTCTTCTGGTTGTAAGACTGTGTCATTGGCTGAGCAGTTCCCAACAAGTTGAAAAAAACATAGTGCTTTCTTTTTCACGGTCAACCAATGCAAGAAGTATATGCAGAGTGAATTACTTGACCCTGAAGAAGAAGGCACTGTGATCCTTTGAAGCACGGTGAACTGCTTGCCCATTGACCCATCACACTCCAGAATACTTGAATCTTCAGTGACAGTCTTATTAGGTTTTCCATGGCATTGATAGAAGTACTGACGTCTTGCTTCCACCTATTTCAGTGATGAACTACATTTGTTGCATTCTTTTATTCATCTGTTTGAAACTTCTGTCATGTCTAAGATTGTCATATAATTAAGAAATTCCAGCAGGTATTCTGATATCAATAAATGACATAAGCTATCTTTGTGTTAAATTATTTCTTTTGGTATGTGTTCTGCACCTTGTATTTCTCTAGTAAATCATCCAGTCATTAGACAAATTGTTGGTTTGTGAGACCAGGATTTGTTGCATCATATTTTATGTTGTCTCTTTATACACTCATTGATGTCATTTATAGATTACCACAACTGTTTGTCCTTTATTAAGATTTTGATATCAATCTTGTAGCCACCATGCAGTTTTAAGATCAAGACTGACAGAGTATAACCATGCCCACTATCCACTATTGTAGGAAGTCCTACTTTTGAATTTCTTGTTTATCTTGTTTGCTGGGTTTCCCATACTAGTGACTGTAGCAGCTCTGTGCTACCATCATTTGAACCATAATAGTAAGTTGCATATCTGTCCCCCATTCCAGATTCATACACTGATATTGCCCGGTTTGAATTAAAGTTGGTGTGGTCAGTATGCCACTCATACGTCTAAATCTCTGTTATCTGTAATATTCTTGTGAACTTCTGAGGTGAGCACAAGTTTACTTAGGTTTTTGAAGATCAGCGGCAGCCAATAGTCTTTATCTTGTTTCAAGGCAAGGATGGCAACCAATTTATAATGAAAATGGAATGCTTGGATGAGCAGGAAAATCAGGATATCTTAAACTCCTATTCTTGCCCAAGAAGTCCCATAAAATCAAATGCATCTGAGTCTCGAGCAGATTTCTTTGGGTATGTTTCTGTGACATTAGTTATTTAAAGGTAAACTGAAAATGAAAATTGCGAACACAAACACTCTGAAATGATAGTCACGCCTATGACATTTTTTCTTGCCATTATAATAAGTGTATTTAAGGTTTTATTTTTTTATTTTATTTTTTATTTATTTATTTATTTTGCATGAAGTTTCTGATTATAATTGGAATATATGCAGTTTGCATGCTTTGGAATTAAGATATATGCAAGTGCCTTAGATATGTGTGATTAAACCGACTATGTAGTGGTTAACTTTCTGTGTAGCCTCGGTACCCTCCTAACTGCATGTACTGTCATACTTCAGAAATTCATGTGTAAAATATTATATTGGACCAGGCCAGACTCATGGGTAGACTGCACTTGGTACTACAGCTGGTGTGGATACAAGTCTTGTGCTTGTTTGTGTAACTGTTTTGCCTGCTTTTGAAAAGATACAGGAACTGAAATTGGGACAGTCATGTTTTTGTACAGACTACAGTCACAGTGATTTGAAAGTACTTTCACTCTTTCCTGATTATTGTAAGATTACCAGTTTTATACTATGTTATCTGTTGGCATCACTGTTCACTGTGGGATATTTCTTGTTTGCAGTTGCTTCAGATTCCAATTTCAGAAACCATAGTGTTCTTGTAAGTGAGAATGCCTGTGCACAGTTTTTGCATCTGTAACTTTTTTTTTCTAGTTTATAATTGGATATTGTTCTTGTTCCATGTACATTTAACATTGCTGTGTACTTTAATTGATATTTTTGCAACTTATGTGCAGTTATATTGACACTTGTATTCAAGTTGGATTGATACCTGACACCAGCATTGCTCCTAGAGTGTATGGTTTGTGTTGTGAACAACAGATGTTGCTGTATTTTTCAGTGTTGGTATTTGAAAGATTATGCATATGGTGTGTGTTATGTTTCTCAAACCTTATTGTAAGTCCTCTACATGTACAAAATCCTGTTGAAGTAAACAGGAGAAATGGAAGTAGTGTGTATTCCTGATGCATCTTAATGTGAAAATATTAGTTTGAACCTGCTGTATCTATATGCATAATAAGGAAACAGAAAATGAGTTGTGTAATTATCAGGGACTGTAAAAGTAATGTGGGAATAATCAAGAGAAACCATGCATAAACTAATTAAGATTGACACACTTCATAAATATTATATATAAGTATTCATATGAAAACACACTGTACCTGTTCAAACTGGAATGGAGCATGGTAACACTTTACTTGAACCTGCGGCATTCTGAATATGAGGCAGGAGTGTTGATCACTTAAACGTGATATTTGGTTGCAGTGATTAAATATGTATAATGTAATTGAGACAAGGGTGAAGAATAGGCACTTCTGTTATTGTAAGCACAAAACATATACAAAGCTATTCTTTAAATTGCAGAATTATATTCTAAATATAATATTTGAGACAGTATGAAACAACTGTGTTCCTGTGAATTGCATAAATCATGGTCATTAAGTGTGATTTATATTATATATATGTATTATAGTCATTTGCTTATTTTCAGTAACATTTAGAATAAATATGGCAATATGTGACTTAACCCTTTTGTTGCCAACTAGTTCCATTTGTTGATGAAGTAAAGAGCGTGCTGTACTGACCCAAAGAATAGTGGTTTGTTTAGTTAAATTTTTTTCTTGAGTGGGAGTATGAAGTCAACCATTGCCAGGAGGATGAATTTAAAAGTGTGTTTTGGGAAAGAGGGGAAGCAAGGAAGGTGACTGAAGGGGAGACAGGAGGTTTGTGGACCTCCAGGAGAAGAGGGAAGTAAGGAAAACTTGTGAGAAAAACATGGGTTTGAAGGGGCAGTTTCATGGAAGAGTGAATGGGGAAATGTAGTGAAGTAAGGAGATTAAAATTGCTTGTAGGTTTCAACCCACTCACTGCCCTTGTTCAGCATTGGTGGTCGCTTCTGGTGCTAGCTGATTTGTTGTTGAGAACTGACGGTGTTGGGGTCAAGTTTAAGGGAATACAGGGGAGGCACTGGGCTACACCTAGGCACTTAGTCCAGATACTGAAGTGAGTCCAGACAACAACACACTTCTGTCTTGGATATGTGACTTTCAGTCACCACCTCAAGTTTGTAGAGGCTTTCGTTAAACCTTTCGGTCATCTGTAGCACTTGAGAGTCAGTTCAAGAATGTGAATTCCACATACCAGTAGTAATAATGTTCGCACCCAGCAACTTGAAGAATTAAAATATATCTTTGTGGTTGGCCCTTTGATGTTGCTGCAGGACTTAGGTTCCATTAGCAAGCTCATCTGTGCATAATCCTATTATACAGACCAGGTTTCTACCACCCTGAATGTCCCAACAGCACAGAAAGGGTTTTAAGTGCTGGCGAAAACAATGTTGGTTTTCCCATGTTTAACCATGAAGCCAATTACAGTACCTTTGCACTCTTTTGTTGGAGGGATTAGACCTCACAACTAATTGCTATAACTGCACCATCTTCATAATTTTTACATGGCTGGGTCCTAGCCAAACATCCAGCCCAATTTCTGTGTCTGGGGCTGGCTTGCACCGGCATTTGAGGCCAAGTGTGACCAGACACAGGCATCTTCTTTAGCAGCAAATGGAACTGGGGTTACGTTTATGCAAGATGTAACCCATTGTTGCTATTAGGACTACATTTTTTGTGATTATGGCTAGGATGACAAGTCATTTTGGTTGGAATCCCAGGAATGGAGGAAACTCCCCTCAAGGACAGCAGTGACATGAATATTATAACTTTTATTAGTGTGGTTTCTGTGATTGTTAAGGTTTGATTGATAAAGGATACTCTGGTTAGTTTAATAGCTGATACCACTGTTAACACTGACATTGAGTACACTGCAAAGTATAATACTCGTAAATTTTTGCGTGTGGGTTGTGTAATTAATATTCATCTGCTAAGGTTGATGGATGAATGTGTTAGAATCTGTCATATTGAGATTTGGCTTAGACTTCCGATTGCCCCTGTGAATGTAGATGTTAGAATAACTCTTGACGTGAAGATGTTAACCTCAGTCAAGTTTAATATTAATATCAGTGTTGTGGCCCACTGAACTGTTATTAGTAATGCACAGGTTTCTCATCTTAGTTCTTCTATTACTCCTGGAAATCATCAGTGAAGGGGTGTTGCCCCCTCTTTTTAATGGGAGGGGGTACAAATTATTAGTGAAATGTATGGAGTTCTTACAGATGTTTATGATATTTAGAAGTGTATTAAAAATGTTAATTGAATAACTAAAGTGATTATTATATGCACTGTGCATTGTGTAGATGATGATGAGTATGATTTGTGAACATGGTTGTTTCATACTGTTTCAGATGTTTTATTTCAAATATAATAGTGCAGCTTAAAGAATCATTTTTTAAATGTTTTATGTGTATAGTTAGTGCAAGTATAATTTCTTTAAAGTGGTTTTTTTAAAAATAAACTGAAGTGTTTCTTAGTTTACACTGCTTTAATGTTCAAAACCAGATATTACAGGTGAGTGATAGGGATTTTTGCTTTGTAGTCAGGAGGATCCACGTTTAAATCTCAGCTTGGAGACTTGATAGAGATTTTTTTTTAATGTAATTATTTTTGGTTCCTCTGGGCAAATTCTGGGATAGTTCTTTAAATTAGACCTTGACTAGGTCCTGCCACATTCTTGTAAATTTATTATTCATTGGTCATTATGTTATTTGACAGTATGCAGTCTTAGCTGCCAGAAGTATCATTAAGTAAACTATAAACACACTTCATCAACATTGTAGACTTGAAGGGACACTGTGACAACATGATGCTAGTTCACTGCATGTTGCATAGTATTTTGTTTTTCCATTCACATGCAAGAAATGAAAGGATGTGAGTTTACAGACATATCCTATGTACTGCCTTGGCACCCTGTAGTGACATACATTTGACCAAATGTGGTTTTATAACTGCAAAAGTGTGTGGCTATAGGTGTATTCATGCTTGATGGAGGACATCCCATTGTGTTTATATGTTAAGTAATTATTAAAATGCAATCAAACACTGTGTGTTTGTTATGTAATGGGTACATGTACAGGTTTCTGTCCTAATAGAACATCATCAGGCAAAATATAAAAATTCTTGATTTCAAACTTTCGCTGTGTTCTGTATGTTGTATGTTTTCTTCTGGGTAATTATTTTCGGAACACTCTGTCTGTTCCATCTTCATAGGGTGGCAGGTGTACACCTACACCTACACCTACCAGCTTATGAAGATGGAACAGACAGAGTGTTCCGAAACGTCGGCAGATAAAATTCAGACGCCGGGTAATTACCCAGAAGAAAACATACAAAATATAAAAATGTATTATAAGTAGGGAGATGACATACAAATACCATGTATATTTCATGTGGGATCTCACTTACCTTCCATCTTTTGCAGTTTTTTTTTTTTGAATTGTGAAAAGCTATGAAACAAAGGTATTATTTATACAATTCAGAAAATTGTAAAAGATGAAATGTGAGATGTCACATGGTATTTTTATTTTATTTTTGTACTTATAATACATCA
>Ga0268261_10000585_pt1 | contig 23229 bp, 17 predicted proteins | sample TergutNc150P1_FD_190353 | JGI IMG/M metagenome (GOLD analysis project Ga0268261, IMG submission 190353) | Nasutitermes corniger P1 segment gut microbial community from laboratory colony in Florida, USA - Nc150 P1 (SPAdes) (version 2) | ecosystem: Host-associated > Arthropoda: Insects >...
AAACTAACCTGTGAGTGACATAAAGCCATTAAATTGAACTACAAAAAAACTCGCATGCATGTCATAGTTGTCCTTAGGGTTCCAAGCACAATACATGACACATGAATGGCAAGCACTGACGTAACATGACTGGCTGCGCATTCTGGTATAAGCCTACTACATAACTGTACTAAAATACAGTACCTGCTTTATAGTAATTGTTCAAAGTGTCCTCCGCCAGCTGCAATGCAGTTTTCGGCACGTATCAAGAGGGAGTGGGCAGCAGAAGCAATGTTGCTTGAATGGTTACGTATGTGTTCTGCCGCTGCAAAAATACGATCCCGCAGTGCTTCTCTTGAATCGACCTTAGTTTCGTAGACTAACGTCTTCATGTGGCCCCAGAGGTAATAATCTAGATGCGTAAGATCTGGCGACCTCGGTGGCCATGCAACGGGCCCACCACGACCTAACCAGCGGTTAGTGAAGGATTCATCTAAGTAGTCTCTCACGTGCCGAGTGTAATGTGGGGAGCCCCATCATGTTAGAAATACATTTGGCTCCTTATCATTAACGGGATGTCTTCCAAAATACATGGTAACTCATTCCTCAGGAAGGCTTCATACGTGTTTCCAGTTAAATTGTGAAACACAAAAGGTCCGATCAACCTGTTCCCAAGCACACCACACCATACATTCACAGAAAATCTGTTTTGAAACTTCGTTACACTTGTCTCATATGGATTATTATGGGACCACGTATGCAAATTTCGTAAATTATTTACACCGTCCCGGGTAAAAGACGCCTTATCACTGAATAAAATGACGCTTAACAGTTCAAATAAGCATTTATCCAGTGGCACAAGTCCATACGCTGAGCATGGTCGCCTGGTTCCAGATGTTGTACCCTTTGATCATGGTAAGGATACAAATCTTCTTCATGTAAAGTTCGCCACACCTGCATACGTGATACGCCGATGCGAGAGGCCATTCTACGAGTGGACAGCCGCGAACTTCTCTGAACCATTTCAAGAATGTTCTCTCGTGTGTTTATCGTTCGTACCACCTCCCTTTCAGACTGCACAGAAACACTCGGAAGAGAACCAGTATGACGCAATGTATGTTGAATTCGCGTAAATACACTTCGAGACGGAATCCTTCGATCGGGAAAAAGCCTTTGGTGTTCTTCAACAGCAGCATAGGCATAGCCATCGCAAAATCCATACACAAAATGCAATATCACAATATTCCACGTGTGAAAACACAAAAGGCATTTTAGCAACTCCGCACAACTAACCTACCAACCATTCACAACGCGCCGCAACGTACCCTGAAAGAGGCACATATGCAGCCTGGGAATAGTGTGAGCTGACTTTCCGTCATCGGACACCACACTCAAGGGCAAACATCGATAAGACTTGTCAGCTGACAGGTACAGTGCGCCAGAAGACCACACTTTTCTCTGGCCATTATCTCCGTAACCGTTCAACTTTGGACATAGGTGTTTTGGGTTATATCGGTATACTTTAACATAAGGAATACACTTCCGAAGTCTGACACATTCCTCCTGGGACACCCTGTATAGCTCTAAGTTCAGTTAGGCATGAACAATAGCCCAGACAGGGGACCGTTACGGATCTGGTACGCTGCATCCTGGGTAAGTTCTCAGTGGTTACCACTTCCTTCGCCAGGAGCTTCCACATCTGCAAAGACGCCAGAAATCTTAGCGGCGATAGGTGGAAATATTTGTCGAAAAGTCTGTCCGGTAATTTTGCAGAAAAGAACGCTTCCACGCCATTTAAGTATGTTTCTTGCACACAAATCTACGACAAAGGATCGACGGCGACATTTAGGTTATCTGTTAGAAATACGTGTTCATAACATGACTTGCCACAACCCATGTTAAAAGAGTATTGATGTCTGACATACAGATTATCTGTACTACATTTCATTTCGTAAAATGAATTACTCCAAACGAAGAAATTCGTGTGTTGGCGCTCCAACTACAGTCTATCTTTTCAGAACATAATCGCAAATTGTGACTTGAGCCAACTTAATAAGATCCGTTCTGACGCTCGACATGAAGCTTTATTGTGTTGATAAATGCCTCTAAATATATATGCGCTCGACCTGCAGCCAAGCTGTACTGAATAAGTGACTGAAACTTGACTTGCACAAACTGAAGCAAATCGTTATATTATCTGTGCTGAAAATGGTCTCGAAACGTTTCGAGCTACAAGTGATAACATTTGTTTAATGTCAATCTATCCACAACCAAACTGTATAGAAATTTGTCAGGAAATAAGACTTTTGACAAGTGATGAAAATGGTATAATTACGAACAACTTGCACCTTAACTGTGCTGAATATGAGCTAGAAGCATGACTTACTCCACCTCAAGTAATTCGTGTTTTGGCGCTTTAAAATACAGCCCATGTGTGACGAATAAAGCCTGTAACATGGTTCACTCCACGTAATGTAATTTATGTATTGGCATTCGACATACCTCTTATCTGTCCTCAATATTGGTCTAAACATGACTTGCGCCAAAACAAGAAATTCGTGTGTTTACACTCGGCTTACAGTCTTTCCGTACTGAATATGGACTGGAAACATTACTCGAGAAAAGTGATGAAATAAGTGTCTTAGAGACTGACATGCAACTCATCGGTAATCAACACAGCCTCAGGACATGAGTTGGGCCAACTGAAGATATTCGTGTATTTGCGCTCGAAATGCAGCCTATCTGTGCAGAATATAAGCCCAATACCTAACAAGCGCTAAGTATTTAAATACGTGTATACGGGACCGACAGTTAGGTTCATTCATTAGTATATAGCTCTAAGGCCAGTTAGGCATGAACAATAGACCAGACACGAGACAGTTACGGATCTGGTACACTGCATTCTAGGCAAGTTCTTAGTGTTTCCCACTTTCGTCGCCAGGTGCCTACACGTCTGCAAATGCGCCAGTGATCGTAGCGGCGAAAGGTGGAACTATTTGTCGAAAAGTTTTTCCGGTAATTTTGCATAATTGACCGCTTCCGCGCCATTTAGGTATGTTTCTTGCCACAAATCTACGACAAGGGATCGACGGCGATATTTAGGTTATATGTTAGGAACACGTGTTCAAAACATGACTTGCGACAATCCATGTTAAAAGAGTATTGATGTTCGACCTACAGATCATCTGTGCCACATCTAATTTCGTAATATGAATTGCGCCAACTGAAGAAATTCGTGTATTGGTGCTCGTACTTCAGTCTATCTTTGAAGAAAACGGTCGCGAATTATGACTTGAGCCAATTTACTAAAATCCTACCCGACGCTCGAAATGAAGCTTTATTGTGTTGATATATGACTCTAAACATATATGCGCTCTACATGCAGCCAAGCTGTACTGAATAAGTGACTAAAACTTGACTTGCCCCAACTGAAGCAATTCGTGTATATTATCTGTGCTGAAAATGGTCCCCAAACGTTTCGCGCTACAAGTGATGAAATTTGTTGGTGGCAGTCTATCTACAACCAAACTGTATAGAAATTTGTAAGGAAACAAGACCTTTGACAGTTGATGTAATTCGTATAATTACGAACAACTTGCACGTTAACATACAGGCTATCTGTGAATAATATGCCCTGGATACATGAATTTTTCAAGTGATGAAATTCGTTAATTTGCTTTCGACCTACAGCGTACTCTTGCTGAATATGTGCTCGAAACATTACTTGCGCCAGCTCAGGAAAATCGTGTATTGGCGATCGACCTACAGTCTATCTGTGCTGAATATTTACTCGAAACATGACGCGCCCAAAGTGATGAAATAAGTGAACTGGAGCTCGACAGGCAAACCATCGATTCTCAATATGGGTTCCGAACATGATTTGTGCCAACTGAAAATATTCGTGTATTTGCGCAGGCAGAATATGAGCTCGATATATGATTCGCGCTAGGTGTTGAAATACGTGTATAAGTGTCGACAATTAGGTTCATTTATTAGTATACAGCCCTTGGGCCGGGTTCGAAGGACCGGTACGGCTTTGGCCCGATGCATCCTTGGCAAGATCTTAGGGGTAGGTTAACTTTGCTTTCCCTAGCTTTTGGACGTTCCCACTTTTGTCGCCAGGTGCCTCCACGACCGCAACGACGCGAGAGATCCTAGCAGCAAAAGATGGAGCTGTGGTCGAAAACGTTTTCCGGTAATTTCGCTTAAATAACGACTTCCACACCATGTCGCAATTCTACGACATGGGACCGTCGGCGACATTTATCTTATCTGTTACGAATATGTGTTCAAAACATTATTTGCGCCAACCCATGAAAATCGAGTATTGATGCTCTACCTACAGATTATCCTGTGATGCATTTCGTTTCGAAACATGACTTGCGCCAACTAAAGAAATTCGGGTATTGGCGCTCGACCTACTGTCTATCTGTGCTGAATATTGTCTCGAAGTATGACTTGAGCCAACTGAATATACCCCTATTTTGCCGCACGTCATAAAGCGTAATTGTGTTGATAATGGACTCCAAACATGACTTGCACCAAATCAAATAATTCGTGTTTTTGTGCTCGAACTCCAGCTTATCTGTGCTAAATAAGGGCTCGAAATACGACTCGCGCTAAGTGATGGAATTCGTTTATTTGCTCTCGACAAGCAGCCTATCTGTGCTGAATATGGGGTCCGAAAAGACTTGCGACAACTGAAGGAATTCGTGTGTAGTTGTTCCAATTACAACCTACCTGTCCTGAATATAGGTTCGAAACATGACTCGCTCCAAGTAACGAAATTAGTTTAGTGGCGATGAACCTACACCCAATCGGTGTAGAAATTTGACTCGAAACCTGACTTGCGACAAGTGATGAAATTCGTATATTTGCGATCGACATGCAGGTTAACTGTGCTGAATATGGGCTACAAAGATGACTTGCGCCAACTAAAAAAAGACGAGTATTGGCGCTTGAGATAAAGCTTATCTGTGATGATTAAGGCCTGGAAACATGATTCCCTCCAAGTGACAAAATTCGTGTATTGGTTGTCGACATACAGATTATCTGGGATGAATATGGGCTCCTGACATGACTTGCGCCAACTCAAGATCGTGTATTTGCCCTCGACCTACAGTATATCTGTGTTCAATATGGACTCGAAACATGACTTGCGGAAAGTGATGAAATAAGTGTATTGGATTTCGACATGAAGGCTAGCGATCCTCAATGTGGGTTCGGAATATGAGTTGAGCCAACTGAAAATATTCGTGTATTTGCGCTCTGCCTATAGCCTATTAGTGCTGAATATGAGTTTGAAACATGACTCGCTCTAAGTGACGTAATACGTGTAAAAGATATCGATAATTAGGTTTTCTCTTCCGATTATGTGTTCAAAACATGACTTGCTTCAACACATGGATTTCGGTAACTGGTACTCGGCCTACAATTATCCGTACTTGTTTCGAATTATGACTTGCGCCAAGTGAAGAAATTCTTGTACTGACTTCGATATCCAGCTTATCTGAGCTGAATATGGCTACCAAAAATGACCTATATGAATTAAATTTTTTCTGTAGTCTCTTGACCGACAGCTTGTCTGTGCTAAATATTGGCTCGAAACATCACTTTCGTCAACGGATAAATTCCTGCCTTGGCGCTCTACCATGTTTATTGAACATGTCCTCAAAACATGTCTTGCGCCAAGTGATGAAATTCGTTTGTTTTGTTCTGACATACAGCCACTCTGTGCTAAATATGGTGTCCAAACTAGAGGTGGGGCAACTGAAGAAATTCGGGTATAGTCGTTCGACCTAATGCCTATCTGTGCTGAATATAGGCTCGAAACATTACTCGCTGCAACTGATTAAATGTGTGTAGTGGCACCCAATCTGTGCAGAATGCTTTGCGTGATTTGACTCTAATTAAAATATTTGTCACTTGCCTTATGTGCACAGAATGATTCTTAATCAGATATTATAATGTTCATACGAAATAAACATATCGCCAATTGAAAAAGTTCCTCGGTTATTCTTAACAAAACGTTATTCTTTTAATAAAATATAAGTACACTTTACAGTATCCATTACAGACATGGATCCACGGATTCCCAGGGGACTGGTCGTGGATCTCTTGTGATCCGTGGTGTACACTTCAGCAGCTACTATATTGACGACGACCGATGGTTTTCCCTGTGGTACTTATTTGTAATCCGTGTCCGTTGTTGATGATTGGTAAGCCATGTTTTCGGTTGGCGTTAGCCAGTGACATAATCCAAGAAGTTTTCGGATTGGCTAAAATTTCCGGTTTCGGTGGTACCCTCGGGCGCCGTAACTCGTAATGGAGTGAAGGTACGTTGAGAGAACAGTGTAGGATATTCTGCGTCGAGTGATTTGGCGTTGTCAATTGGGTACAAATTTGTCGACATAACCTAACACTCGCTGGCTGAGAATATTTGTAATTGTGGTTTATGTTTCAGATTAAACTGTTTGGAAAGCCCAGTTGCATACGACTTGTAAGACTTCGACAGTACCGGTTTACAAAGTTTGTGGAACTTTGAAGAACGCAATATGGCAGATACTTCAAACACATCAAATGCCGGAGCCGCAGTAGAATTTGCTAGAAAGTCGCCTAAAATTAAACATGATTGGTACCAGACTGAGAGCCATGTCATTATCACCATTCTAGCAAAGAATATGAAACAAGATGGGGTGAAAGTGGAATTTGGTGAAGAATCTGTAAGTTTCTTCTGCACGAAGGGGTAATAGTGTAGCAGTTAATTTTAAGAACTGTAACACTGGGCTAGTTACTGTTATTTATCCACCAGCTGTGTAGGAGCACGTGCACATCTTAGCTCTGTCACATAGAAATGGTTCTCATGGTACATGCATTAGAACATCGAAAGATTTATATTGTATAAAAGGTGTCCCTTATGACTGCAGTCAGTATTGTAGTGTTATTTTTTTTTTAATTGAGGACACGAAGTCCGCATTGTAGTAAAGGGGAATGTTAAGAAATCAGGGTTACCAACGTTGATAGTGACTGTAAAGTGCTGGATTGATGAGCTGGTAAGAAAGTTGCCCAAGCAGCTTACAGGACAAGTGCACAACATCTCCAATAAAATATTGCTTTGCATACATAATAATGAATCATAAGGTTCCTGGGTTGAACACAGATGTATAAGTTTCTCTCATGACAGTAAGTAATTCAAGGCTAACCTATCTTGATTACAGTTTAAAGAGGAAGGTTTATAAATTTAGGGTTTCCAGGTCCAGGCATCATCATACATTCAAATGAATGAGCCAACCAGATGCAGCAGTTTCTCAGGTTTATTACTTGTCATTTAGATACAGCTCAGCATGCTTTGGGCATCCTCATGCCCATTATCAGGAGCTCAATAACTGCTGTAGCAGCCTCTGGTTTACCTATTGTCATAATAGCTATTGTTTTGTAAACTTACAGTTGAAGAAAGATAGGGGATATTGTTTTACAAATTTTACACTTATCATTGAGCTAATACAGTCATTTTGTTATCTATGGTTAAAATTGTCTAAAATATATGTACCATTAAGAGTCATTACATGTGTCATGTTTTCAAATCTCAGTTAAAAACCTTATTACATTTGAATAGAATATAACAAAATTATAAAACTGTAAATGCAGGAAATGCAGTATATTTGTGAAGAATGTTTAAAGTAAATTTTTAATAAATGGTATGTTTAAAAATATTAAAAATATAAGAACTGTAAAAGCAGGAGATGCAATGTTTAAAGCAAATTATCGAGAATGGAATGTTTACATACCGTTGGAATGTGGTGGTAGCAGTGCTGTCGGTCGTGGTCGGGCCGGTTGTGAGGAATTGGAGTGTGTTAGCACTAAAGTATCAATCTGTGGTCGTGTAATGCACCGGTAGTGTCTATGGCCAGTTGTATGAGGGGGTTGTGTTTACCTGGGTTCTGCTGTGCAGTGAATTTATTTTGTTGATGGTGTGCCTGGATAAAAAGTTGTTCATATGGGATGAGTGTTTTATGGCTTTAAGCAATGTCATGATTTCGTTTATTGTCCCATATTCATGTCAGTTGTTTAATATGTGTAGTGCGAATGCTGATTGTGGATTATTGCTTTTAATGTATCATATGTGTTCTTGGTAGCTTTGCTTGAGATCTCGGCTTGTTTGTCCTACATAAGTATGTTTGCATGTTTTGCACATGAGTGTGTAAATTCCGCTTTGGTTGTAGTTCTGAGTTTTGTTGTTTTTCCTGGGTTTGATAAGTTGCAGTATTGTGTTCTTGTTTTTAAATGCTGTTTTGAGGTCTGTATGTTTAAAAAGATTGGTTATTTTCCTGATTTGGGGGCTATAGTATGTAAAAGTAACCCATTTCTTTTTGTTTGCACCGTTGTTTGCTTTATGGTGAGATTTGTTGTTTTGTATTTGGTTCTTGAGTTCATTTATTCTTTTGTAAGGGAAGTTGTTATTGCGGGCGATGTTTAGTATAATTTTCCATTCCTAATTTCGATTTTCTTCGTTCAGAGGGAGTGTGATCATTCCATTGATATAGTATCGATATGCTGCAAGTTTGTGCTCCATCGGATGGTTTGATATGTACTTGATCGTGGTGTCCGTGGTTGTGGGTTTTCTGTAGATCTCGAGGCGGAGGTCATTTGTTTGTCTAGTGATGAGTAGGTCCAGAAAGCTTATTTGGGCGCTGTTTTCATGTGTTGGCATGAGTTTTAAATTGTTATGCAAGTGGTCCACGAGCTTTTGTATTTCGTCTGATGTGATCCGTGTAGTGTTGTAAATTAGAAGTATGTCGTCCGTGTATCTAATGTGGAAGATTATGTTCTAGGAGACCAGTAGTTGTTTGATGTGTTTCTTTTCGATGTGCCGTAAAAATGTTTTGGCAGTGGTACCCGAGATTGGTGAGCCCATCTCTATTCCTTTGTTCGGATGGTAAATTGTTCCTTGGAACTCAAAGTAATTTTGTTCCAGTATGGTTTGGAGGATGGTGATGATCTGTTTGGTTTTGTTTTTATCATTGTTTTTTAGTAATTGTTGTTTCGTGATTGTTAAGGTTTCTTCTATTGGAATATTGACATATAAATCTTTGATATCGTATGTAATCATTTTATGATTGTTATTTATTTTGAGTGCTGAAATATTGTGTGCCCAGTTTTCTGAGTATAGGGTATGGTATTGGTTTTCCAGTTGCAGGTGTTGTTTCAAAATGTCATTTAGTTTTTTTGCTATTTTGTATGTGGGTGCATTCTTGTTGTTGACTATCGGCCAGATGGGGTTGTTTGGCTTGTGTATCTTTAGGCAGGCATTTAGTCTAGGTGGTGTTGGGTTTTTTGGGGTCAATTTTCTGATTTGGTTTTTACTGAAAATGAGATTACATTGTTGTAAGGTGTCCCATATTAGTTTACAGTCTTTGTTCAAGGGATTTTTTGGAGTTGGGTTGATGTCGTTCTTGGTCAGGAAGGCATGTACTTTTTCATCATAATCATGTTTATATATTATGACAGTTGTTCTTCCTTTATCTTTCTGTGCCAACATTGCATTTCCTGTTGTAATTTTGTGTTTTATTTTGTTATGTAGGTGACGTTTGTGTGTTGCTTTCATGTTGCTGTTTGAATTGTAGATTTGCTTTAGTTTATTCACTGTCATGATGCAGAATGCATTTTGAAGTTTGTGGTCCGGTAGCTTTATGGCATTTTCTGTTCCTGTGATGAGGTTTAGGCAGTATGTCTTGAAAAGTTTTTTCCACACTCTGCTGTAGTCTGAGGCCTAGTACGGTTTGCTCTTCTTTTGTGAACGTAATGTTTGTTAAATTTATAGTGCGCTGGTAGAAATTGTGGTATTGGTTTGTATGTTGTTGTTTGGTTTTTCTTGTCTGCCTCTCTGTAAGGTTATCAGTTTTCTTGTTAACACATTGAGGACGGGGTCATTTAAATTGTTTAAACGCCCGTTCCCGGGGTTTAAACAATTTTAATCAACTTTTATACTGTGTTTCTTTAAAAATTTATAACAAATTCGCTAACTATTTTTGTGAACTGAAATTTTCAGGAAATACTCACCAAAGACCCTAGTAGTGCTTGAGGGTGTGATACCTCTGGAAACATTCCCCCTTGTGGAGTGCCACTAAGCAGAACTTGCAGATGTACGGAGTTTTACTTCTTTTTTTGTGGGCAGCACAAACATGGCACCTCCTAGCAGGATATTTTCTTTTACCCTGTTCACTTCCAACAATTTTCTCTAGCACATGTTCCCGTATATCACCCGAAAGTCTCCCAGGGGGGTCCTCATGAGGCACGCAAGGGGTTTGGGTTGATGTTCCTGGGCATGCTGCGTCTGTGTCTGTCTCCACCTTATCTGTAGCCCAGTCTTTTGCCGCTTGTAGCAGAAATTCTTTGTATCTCATTTTTGATGTAGGGTTTAGTTTTTGATAAATTCGAAAAGAATTGAAAAATGCACAATTTATAATCCAAAATGCAGCTTTCTTTGGCCACTTCACTGTTTTTCTCAAGAGAGAATAATAAGACAAGTACTGATCTGCCCTATCAACACCCTTCATGAACATATTATAGTGAAAAATACAAATAGGTTTTTTCTTTACTTCTTCATTTCTCCGTGGAACATCAACCATTGTTGAATTGTGAATTGTGGAAATCATATTGACAACACAAATATCCCTCCAGGATTGAAGAAGAATTTCACCCTTTCTCCTGAATGTGGTTTCACCACGTTTCAGAGACTGTGATTCGTTTTTCATTTCTGGAGGAAGACCCTTGTTCACTCTGATTGTTCCACATACTCTAACTTGTCTTGAAAGGAGAGTTTCAGCAATTGTCACATGATTGTAATAGTTGTCTTGGTAGACATGGTAATGTTGATCAAGATAAGGTTCCAAAAGTGTGAAAATAGTTTCCTGTAAATTTTTTCCTTCACCAGCATAAATTTCTAAATTCAAGATATAGCCTGAGGTGCTTTCAGTGACCATACGAACAAGTAATCCATACTTTATAAGTTTCCCCGGGTTATATGTTAGTATACGAAGCCTACCCCTCCAAGGAATCATTGCTTCATCTAAGGAAAGTTGTTGATTTGGCTTATGAATAGTCTGAAATGTTTCAAGGAAAAAATCCAATAAGGGTTGAATTTTGAAAAGCCTGTTAGTTGATTGTTGCAGAAGTTCATTGTTACTGAAATGTAAACATCACCAAATTTGTTCAAATCTGTTACTGCTCATAAGTTTCCTGAAAATAGGAGTATCTAAAAATGGATCCGTAGACCAATAATCCTTTAGTTTATCTTTCCTGACTTGCCCCATTAGAATAATTATTGAAAAAAAAAATTTCATTTCTGCTCCAGTGACATCTGACCATTTCAACCCCTTAGAACAAGTTACATATTTTTCCTGATTTTGTAAGTAATATAGATTCGTTTCCTCACACAACATATCAAAGAATGTGTCTCCAAGAAAGAGTCCTCTTACTTGTGATACTTTCGTCGGGTCAGAGGGAATTTGTTTCACCCTTGGGTTTCTGGTAAATGGCCCTAAATTTGGGGTTTTATCTGTTTTTACCCATGTGGAAACCGCCGAATCTAGTGTTTCATCGTCATCGTCACTTTCGTTTGCACTTTATTCTTTGTCACTGTAACTCGGTAAAGGATGCACAATTTTCTTTTGCCTATTTCCAATAATAGAAGAGTCACTGTCACTATCAGTGTCATCAGGAACATCAGATAATGTGTCTGCCAACAATTCCGCTGAAATTTCATCTTCTGTAAGATATATTTCCTCATAAGAAATACCTCTTTCCGTCATGGTTGTAAAGTGGTTGAAGGCTGAACGCTAACTAAATGCACAGCAGAGCAACAGATGCAATAAAGTGCTGTTTGTTCTCTATATTTATCACAGATCATTACGTCGGAGTGAGGTCACGTTTCTATAAACATCCGTCAGCAGGACCATTCGGAGACAGGCTCCATGTATTGTGTAATGAAGTGTTATGTGTGTGCAAACCAAGTGCGTGTTAAAAACGCAGATTTGTGTCACCCGTCCTGCACAGTTGTAATGTAAAGACGCAAATCTGCGTCACCCGTCCGCAGTGTGTTTGTTGTACAGAGTTTCTGTTTCCTCTTGTAATTTTTGTTCTATGTGGTCCTGTATGTAGGGCCAAGATTTCTTCCAATATGTTGCACAGTTGGGATGTAGTCTGTACAGTTGCTCTTTCAGTTTCTGTTTCTTAATGTACAGAAATTTGATTTCCTGCTTTAGATGGAATCGAACTGCTGCCTTCATGGTGTTGTTGCTCTGTCTGTTGTTTCCATTTATCCTTATGTTGATACAGTTTGGCCTCAGTACCTTGATAACCTAATGATAAACACAAAACCAAACAGATCGTCACTATCCTCCAAACCATACTGGAACAAAATTACTTTGAGTTCCAAGGAACAGTATACCATCTGAACAAAGGAATAGCAATGGGGTAACCCATCTCGGGTACCATGGCTGAAACACTTTTACAGCACATCAAAAAAAAACACATCAAACAACTATTGTACTCCAAGAACATAATCTTCTACACTAGGTATGTTAACGACATTCTTCTAATTTGCGACACTACACAGATCACACCGGATGAAATACAAAAGCACGTGGACCACTTGCATAACAATTTAACCCTTTAAACGCGGAGTTAAATCCCATCTGCCGGCATTATAAGTAGTTCACCATATTCTCCACATTAGCAGGATAAGGGTTAAAACTCACGTCAACACATGAAAACAATGTCCAAATAAGCTTTCTGGACCTACTTATCACCAGACAAACAAATGACCTCCGCATCGACATGTACAGAAAACCCACAACCATGGACACCACGATCAACTACGTATCAAACCATCCGATGGAGCACAAACTTGCAGCATATCGGTACTATATCAATGGAATGATCACACTCCCTCTGAATGAAGAAAATCAAAATAAGGAATGGAACATTATACTAAACATCGCCCGCAATAACAACTTCCCTTACAAAAGAATAAATGAACTCAAGAACCAAATACAAAACAACAAATCTCACCATAAAGCAAACAACAGTGCAAACAAAAAGAAATGGGTTACCTTTACATACTGTAGCCCCCAAATCAGGAAAATAACCAATCTCTTTAAACATGCAGACCTCAAAATAGCATTTAAAAACAAGAACACAATACTGCAACTTATCAAACCCAGGAAAAACAACAAAAGTCAGAACTACAACCAAAGCGGAATTTACACACTCATGTGCAAAACATGCAAACATACTTATGTAGGACAAACAAGCTGGGATCTGAAGCAATGCTACCAGGAACACATACGATACATTAAGAGCAATAATCCACAATCGGCATTCGCACTACACATATTAAACAACTGACACGAATATGGGACAATAAACGAAATCATGACATTGCTTAAAGTCATAAAACACGCGCCGTCACTCATCCCATATGAACAACATTTTATCCAGGCACACCATCAACAAAATAAAGTCAATGCAGAGCAGAACCCAGGTAAACACAACCCCCTTATACAACTGACCACAGACACTACCGGTACATCATATGACCACAGAACGATACTTTCATGCTAACACGCTCCGATTCCCCACAACCGGCCCGACCACGGCCGACAGCACTGCTTCCACCATGTTCCAACGGTACGTATACATTCCATTCTCGATAATTTGCTTTAAACATTGCATCTCCTGCTTTTATAGTTTTTATATTTTTAAACATTACATTTTTTAATAATTTACTTTAAACATTCTTCACAAATATATTGCATTTCCTGCTTTTACAGTCGAATCGAACTGCTGCCTTCATGATGTTGTTGCACTGTCTGTTGTTTCCATTTATCGTTATTTTGATTTATTTGAAGGTAGGTTTATATCATTAATATGAATACATAAACATACCTTCTTTGTGCATTACAATTGAAATTGCTTTGGATAAGAAATAATAAAGCAAGAGGTTGCTGGATGAGATATGAAAGCTAAATTCCTGTCATTAAATTGGTTTCTCTGTTTACTGCAGTCAGACAGTAAAGTTTATCAGTAATACACATAAACAAACATGGCCATTCATGGTTTACAATTGGAATTTCTCTGCAAAAGAGAATGTGAAGTGTCATGTTGCCAGATTAAGTGGGAGAGTATAATGTCTCATTAAGATCAATATGCCTAGCTAAATGTCATTTCATTACAATAGGAAGTATATGTTTTGTTGGCAGTCAGTGAATACAGAAGGCTTAGTATTACATTGGTTTTAAGTTTGTCTGCTTATCGTGTCATGTGTGTTCAGTACTGCACATGCACTATATGGAACATTGTTATGTTGGTAACCATGTTTGTGTAATTTTAAAATTGTTCGTTTTGTGCATTTTTTATATCAGCATACACCATTTATTTACAACGTAATGCATATTCTTAAGTTATTACAAACATTAAGTGAGCTTCTCCAACATGTTTCAGTACATGTGTACCATCTTGAGGGAGTAGGTAATGCCAATTCTTCAAAACCAGATTCTACTGCAGAGCTGTTTATAGGTTCCTTGGTCTGTAGCAGCTTCATCATTGATTTTGATTATATATAAATAGGTACAGCAGTACTTATTTTGAAAGTTATGGTTACACTATGGCACACTAATAGAAGTGTCCGCAGCCAAACCCAACATACAAAATTTCTACTATATGTAAATCTTATTTAGTGATAATAAATAATTGTAACCATTGTGTATTCATAACTTTTGAAATAAGTACATTTGTACCTTTTACGTATAATCAAGTCAGTGTCAAAGCTGCTACAGATACAGGAACCTGTAAACAACAGCTTCCCGGTAGTATTTGGTTTTTAAAAACTGGCATTCTCTTCTCCCTGAAGGTGGTACACTTACAGAAACATTTTGGAGAATCTCATTTAATATTTGTACTAATTTAACAATATGCTATTCATGGATCTGTGCATCGTAGATTACTCAGTAGAAATACCAACAAGATGCAGATTTGTAATAGAATTTATTATTCCAGTGTTCATTGAAGGCTCAGCATGTTTTGAGCGGCACACCACTCATCATCAGGAGCTCTAAACTGTATTTGCAGCCTCTGGTTTATATGTCCGTGTGGTGACCGGCTGTTGCCAAGCCTTGGCAACAGCCGATCACCACATGGGCATATAAACCCGAGGCTGCAAATGCACTTTAGAGCTCCTGATGATGAGCGGTGTGCCGCTCAAAACATGCTGAGCCTTCAATAAACGTTGGAATAATAAATTCTATTACAAAGCTGCATCTTGTTGGTATTTCTACTGAGTTAACCATGTGCATGTAGTTGGTGAATACGTAGAGTAGGCTGACATATTTGGTTGGTGGTTCTGTAGTATGTTGACAACCACCACATCTGTTATTGTTGCTGTGTGTACTCATGTTGTACTTCCAAGATGGTTTCTGTTTCACAAGAAATGAATAGTCATGCACAATTATTATTTAATCCAACTCATGCACTTACATACACTATAAAACACCAACTCACACTAACATTTAAAACACTTAAAAACTTGTTAAAAACATTTTGGAGAGGTTGCCCCTACATGTTTCGGTCTACCCATTAGACCATCTTCAGGGGGCGCATATGCCGTACTTTGTGCAGTTACCAGATCTGATTCCGTTGATGTGCGTTCGTTGATTGTTTGTGTGGTATGTGGTTGTATGTCGATGCCGTCAGTTTTTGTGTGGGTCCTGAGCTCTTGTCCGGGTGAAGTCTAGTCATGGAATCACTAGACATCACCCGGACAAGAGCTCAGGACCCACACACAAACCGATGGCATCGACATACAGCCACATACCACGCAAACAATCAACAAATGCACATCAGTGGAGTCGGACCTGGTAGCTGCACAAAATACGGCATATGCGCCCCCTGAGGATGGTCTAATGGATAGACCGAAACATGCAGGGGCAACCTCACCAAAATGTTTTTAACAAGTTTTTAAATGTTTTAAATGTTAGTGTGAGTTGGTGTTTTATAGTGTATGTAAGTGCATGAGTTGGATTAAACAATAATTATAGCAACATGCACGATGCAACAATAAAAAAAAGTCATGCACAAATTTTGATGCAGTGATTGCTGTTTTCATGTTTATTTTTTAATGTTGGTTTTGTTGCCAATATATGTGTGCTTTGAAGTGTTTATGTGTGAACAGCTGGAGGGAATTCAGTAATACTAGGGAAATAAGATTATTTCCTATTATACTCAGTGCTGTACATGGCTTGTCCCAAAAGTAAGTGTACTGATTTTCCTATGTACGAATTGGTAACATAGCACCTAGTTGATATATATTGGTGCGTTGGTAGTGACCTTGGCTGCATGTCCATGCTTGTTTCAACTGGATTGGTTGAGTCAGTCGTGCACTACTGCTGTTTGTGTATGGTCATGTTTTATAACCACAATACGTTTGCGATGCAGGAAAATATCGAACATCAGTACGCTATCAAATTTTGTGTGAAACTCAACAAATCTGCTTCTTTAACCAAAGCTTATGGAGATGCCACTCTATTGAGAACTGTGGTTTTTAAATGGCGCAAAGCTTTCAAAGAGGGCCGAGAAAATGTTGAAGATGACCCTCGTTCTGGAAGACCAGTCTCGTCAACAAATGATCAAAATGTGGAAGTGGTGCGAGCTGTGATGGCGAAAGACCGCCGATTGAGTGCCAGGATGATTGCAGAAGAAAGAGGCTTGGATGACGATGCATGCTCTTGAAGATACCTTCCAAAAACTAAAAGAAATATCAATACAGGTTGGGTTGACCATAAACGAACACAAAACGAAATACCTAAGATGTACGAAGAACCAGCATAAGATGGATGGAATTGACATCACCCAAACCCACCTAGAACAGGTGAAATCATTCAAATATTTGGAATCAATTGCGAACGGAAATAATTCAATTGAGGAAGAAATAAAGGGAATAATTTCCCTAGGAAACAAGGCATTTTATGCAAATCAAGATCTATTTAAAAGTAAACTATTGACTAAGAATTCCAAGCTACAGATATATAAAACATTATTGAGACCAGTGGTAACATATGCCTGTGAAACGTGGGTACTAAAAGAAAACATAAAAACCAAACTAAGGGTATTTGAGAGGAAGGTACTAAGAAAAATCTATGGACCTACTAAAGAAAAGGATGGCACATGGCAGATTAAATGGAATGAAGAACTAAACAGACTGACTGGTAATAAAAACATCATAAACTACATCAAAGCACAAAGATTAGCTTGGTTCAGACGTGTACATCGTATGCCAGATAACAGCATGGTAAAAAAAGTATATGAGTGGTCACCCGCACTAACAAGATTGCTAGGAAGACCTAAAAATACATGGGAGGATGATGTAAAGAGCGATATAACAAGGATGAAAATAACAAACTGGAAGGACTGCATCAGAAACCGGACCAAATGGAAGAAACTCGTTGAGAAGGCCAAAACTTCTCTGAAGTTGTAGCGCCTTAAGAAGAAGAAGAAGAAGAAGAAGAGGTTTGGATGAAAATGCAGTTCATAGAATTCTAACAGACTATTTGCACATGCGAAAAATTTGTGCAAAACTAAAAACTTGTCTGTGGAGCAAAAAGCGAACCGGTTGGAAATTTGTCAGGATTTGCTGGGAAGACTCAAAATTGAGCCAAAATTTTTGGATAAAGTAATAACAGGAGATGAATCATGGGTGTTCGGCTACAATCCCGAGACCAAACTGCAAAGTGAGGAATGGAACATGAAAAGTTCTCCTCGTCCGAAGAAAGCACACATGAGCAGATCCAGGGTGAAAACTATGATTATTGTGTGTGTGTGTGTGTGTGTTTTTTTTTTTTTGAGAGAGAGAGAGAGAGAGAGAGAGCCGTGGCATTGTGCACAAAGAATTTGTACCTCCAGGACAGACAGTTAATCACGCCTTCTACAAAGATGTCTTGGAACGACTTTGAAAAGGGCTCCAGCGAGTCCGAACGGACATTGCAGACGATTGGGTGCTGCACCACGATAACATGCCGGCTTACACTGCGCTTTCAATTCGAGAATTTCTGGCGAAGAAAAACATTCCCGTACTTCCACATCCTCCTTACAGCCCAGATCTAGCTCCATGCAATTTCTGCCTCTTCCGTAAGTTGAAATCAAAGTTGAAGGGTCATTATTTTGGGACGATGGAAAACATACAGAAAATTCTAACCGATGAGCTACGCACACTTACGGAAAATGACTTCCGGTACTGCTATGATCAGTGGAAAAAACGGAACCACTGTGCAACTTCCCAAGGCTCATACTTTGAAGGAGATAACTTGTAATTTCAGGTGAGTCCAATAGACATTTAAATAAAAAATCAGTACACTTACCTTTGGGACAACCCTCATGTGTGTTGAGTTTATATAATCATTGGTGCCAGAATTAAATATCTGTAGTGATCTGTAGAAGACCAGAATTTAAATGGGGTTGCATAAGAGCAGATATAATTTTATGATGTTCAGCATTCTGAGCATCACACTATATGTTATGTGTAATGTTTAGTATGAAACAACTACTTGAATTCTTAGTTATTGTTAATTGTGTTGCATTTCGATTCAATGTGAAAAGATGTGCACTACAGTGGAACAGGGGACACTTATTTCTTGTTTAAGGCATTTACTGACACTCCAAAATATTCATATCTTGCTAACAAAGGCAGTATTTATCAGTGAATGTGGTAATGAGTCATAACATGTACCTGGATTTGTGCCATCCCTTCTTTTTGTATCTTACAAAATCAGTACCATATTGCATCAGGGTTGACAACACACAGTTACAGAAATGCAGGTCACAATTGCCAGTTCATAAAATGTAATCCCCCATGGTCAGACTTTGAGGTTTTGTATTAGTAGCAGAGACTTTTTTGGTTGCCAAGTTGCAGTACACATTGAAAATCATATAACATGGAAATGTTCAATTACAAGAACATTTTTAACAAACATTCAGCACAAAAAGGGATAACCTGTCTCTACAAGTCATATGCTGCGAGACATCTTGCATGAATTATATTTCATGTATGTTTGTTAGACCAAATGCAGCCTGAAGTAAATTAAAGTATTCTAACAAAGTCTCCCTTCTTATCAAGCTATTGTGTGTGTGTGTGTGTGTAGATTCTCAAAATACTTGAGTTTGTCCAAATGAGAACAAGTAAAGCTATGTAATTATTCTGATAATACAATGTACATCTAGCAATTAATGGGGTGGGTGCACCAAAGGAATCGTAAGTAACTGTTCACTGCATCATAAAACTATCCTCTACAAAACTGTTGTTGATGTCCATGCAAGGAAAATCAGTGGTGCAATAAAAGTTTGTAACTGACAATAATTTCAGCTACAATGTGCACCAAAAGGAAGTTGTTGCCTGAACCGTAAATTATACAGTGACTTTTTTTTATGTGCATAAACATGGCAGCAAATTTCTGAACCCTGTGGGGGGCCAGAAACTAGTACTGATGCTTCTCTCCCCCAACACTTTCCTCAAGCCCTTGTAGATTTTCCTGCTGTATGAGCATTAGTAGAATGTTGTTGGGGGACTGCACACATTCTTCAGTTTTAGCCACTTGAAAAATAGGTTGTGTATCTACTCCACATACATTTTAAAATTAATAATCATTGAAAAAAACCATCCCAGTTCTGTCTATAATTGCACTGGAGTGTACCCCAATTGTAGCATTACGTTAAGGGGTGTTAAATGTGATAATAGCAGGCTGTGGTATATGTTCTGTGAAATTGCCTCCACATTGAAGTGTGACCAAGTATTATAAAGAAAGTAAGTAAGGTGGTGGACAGTTTCACCATCATGAAAAGAGTGAAGAACCAAATTACAGAAATTGACTGTTACCAGGATTGCATGGTTGCAGTTCACACACTGCTGTCTAAGATGGCTGTTATTTCAGGAATTCCTTGGCAGTTTGTGCTGGGCTCCTTTCCAACTTGTCTGAGAGATTTCTGAGGAGTTTCTTCAGGTCTGTCACTGTTTTCATTTAACTTCCCACAGTGAGCAACATTCAAATTTATATATCCAACCCCCCAGTTTTAATTTAGTGGAATCTTGTTCATATGGATAGGGTTCTGAACACTTTTTAAGAGTGTGTATCTTACAGATATGAGGAATAACACTGCTATGTGACTGTTTATTGCAAAGGCTACAGTACAGGGATTTACACACAGCTTGTGTCTTGGAAAATACAAGTGGACAAACTCATAACGCACGAATTTAATGCAGTAGCTCTGTTGTCTAGGAAACAGGAAATTTAGGTTTGTTCTGAAAGCTGTACCATGCATAGGCCTTAATTAGATTTTACGTACAGTTGAAAGACCTGTCATTACATGAAGGCCTGCTATGTATTTTATTTAGCTGGGTTGGTAATTACACATGACTGATGTGCAGCTGTTTTTACAATTCATGATATGTTACCCAGCAGTGTTGAGGAATGTGAATTGGTTTGCACTGTTCAATAAAACTGAGCTTTGTGGACAGGTTATTGTGGTTTATATGAATACAGCAACCATAAAGAGAAACCAGGCACATACACAGTTGAATATGACCATTGTATTGTACAGTTTATCATGGATCAGTTTAATGTTATTTATTTTTACATTTGTGTTGGGTCTGTTAATCATAAATGATTGCCTGAATTTCTTCAGAAGTTTGGTAGTATAAAGGTCATGCAAATGAGGATGAAGAAGCCCAAATGCATGACTGTCATGTCCAAGCTTTGTTGAGTTTGTCCTACCATTTTTTTTTTTTTTCACACAAATAATTTTGTGTGTATTCCATGAAATATTGGTGAACATTCATTGTTGTGTCTGAGCTGATGTTTATGCTACAAGTGAAGTCCTGTTATTAAAAGTGGACAGTGTTAGGATTACAGGATTTTGCTGGTGTTATTGATGCAGAGTGTTTTATTGCATGCTGTTTTTCAGTTGGCCATATGCTAATGTGTGTTTCAGCTTCATGTGTCTGCACAATTACCTGATGGTTCTGATTATAATCTGAGCTTAAATCTTACCTACGCAGTAATCCCTGGCCAGTCTACATTCAAAGTTACAGCCTCAAAGGTAATTTGAAACTTAGCCTTCAGTTTAAGTTTACTCTTGTACTACGCTCCACTCTCTGATTAACAAAAGTGCTTGGTGTTAGACCTATTTCATTCCAGCTCACATGCTTAAGGTTCATTTTAAAATTTCAGCAGTCCTCGACTTTCAAACGTTTGATTTTTTTTACAGTGTCATACATTTTAAATTCTCACTCCTAATCTGTCTTTATTCTCCAAATTCAGACTTTTGTACACAGCTGACGAGCAAACATTTTGAGCTATCACAGAATGCTGTGTCTGTCAGCCAAGCCAACACTTCAGTCTCTGCATGGTCTTTGCACTTGAGAAAAGTAATGAGTGAGGCCATCAGGAATGCTTTGAACAATGTTGGCAACTGAGAACTGCACTGTTCTGGGTTATTATGAGACATGTAATGGTAATTCCATACCGAAGTATCAGGACATCCTATTGGTCCCATCTTCAAGGATCAAGCCTTGAAAATGGTGTTGATAGGATGTCCCAAAACATCTGTTAGAACCACTACTCACTGCATAATAACCCAGATGAGCACAGTTCTCATCTGCTACATGGTGGAAGCCTGAAAGCATGAATATTGGCGACTCATGGGCTGAAATTAAGGAATCTGCAGTGCATAGTTGCTGGAAGAGGTTATACCCAGATTTGTTGCAGTATTTTAAGGGTTTTGAGGAGATGCATGAAGATTTCATCATAGAAGTTGAAGTTGAAGATCTCGTTAACATACAAGAGGAAAATAAGACAAAGTTCTCCAGCCTGTTAAAGTCTTAGTTGAAAGAAATGAAAGAAGCCTTTGATCACCTGAAACAATTCTGAAGCATAAAGGAAGACTGTGATCCGAATGCAGAGAGAAGTTCACAAGTACATAGAGCTTCTGATAGGGATACAGACTCCTGTATCAAGAGAAGAAGAAGGCTAGTGTTCAGCTTTTTCTTGACCACTTCTGGAGGGAAAGTTGATAAGATGCTGTCAGCAAGTAATTCTCAGCATTATAATCCCATACATTGGGATTTTTATGTACTTTTAACAGAAGGAACAGAACCCCCCTTATAACATATGTCTGTTAAGTCTGTTACTTGACTTCCATACATGATTCCAGGAAGGAATTATGTACAAAATTTGGGGACTACCCGTGCCTTCCTATTTCCACTTTCATCTCATACAGGTGATTTCTTGCTATAGGGTTTACCAACCAAAGTTTTTTGTAATTATCATATGTCCTCCATGCATACTTTATGTCCAGTGCATCAGGCCTCAGAGTTTTGTTGTAATATGAAGGCAAGAGCAGAAACCATGTAGCTCCTACTTATTCTTGTAGTCCATCTCTAACAGATACTGAAGAAATTGTCACCACTGTGTACAGACCTAGAAGCATTGTTGTTATGCAACTGTGAGAGACCATTTTTTGGCTATATTTATTTTACTGTTTGCTTTGTTGTCAGATTTTTGGTTGGAAACATTGAAAGGTAATGTTATGCACTTAGTGAAAGCAGAAAACACGATTACCCAAATTCTCTTGAAATTTCACTTTTTATTTTGTGTAGGCCACTTGAAATTCACTTTTTGTTCTGTGTAGGCCACATAAATGTTGCTGTAGTTTCAGAATATTCATGTGTACTCCAGTAGTCCATAATATGAACAACAACTTAACAATAAATTTTAATATGTAATAGTGAGCAGGAAGTTTTGTATCTATTTGTACATGTTGTTGGATCATAAATATATGTCCAACAAAATTCATGTATTTTAAGATACATATTAAGATTTTGAAATCCTAAATAGGAATGAAATAAAATTAGATATAGTACAGTGATAATATATATGTACGTATTCACAGAGTGTGTTGGTTACTTGGTTTCACATATACTATGTTTGGCATTACTGAACTCTTAATTGACATGCATATGTCTTACTGCTGGCGTGAATCTTTTAACACCGTCAGGTCACCATCAGATTCGTGATGTCATCACAACGGGGATTGACATGTGTGGCGCAGAATGCGGAAAGGAGGGGGGGGGATGGACCATACATCCGTCGCGGCGCTGACTAATCAGTTGTGCTCGGGCCGCGGTGTTGTACGTGTGTTTGAGTATAG
>Ga0268261_10000586_pt1 | contig 23210 bp, 16 predicted proteins | sample TergutNc150P1_FD_190353 | JGI IMG/M metagenome (GOLD analysis project Ga0268261, IMG submission 190353) | Nasutitermes corniger P1 segment gut microbial community from laboratory colony in Florida, USA - Nc150 P1 (SPAdes) (version 2) | ecosystem: Host-associated > Arthropoda: Insects >...
GTGACACCCCTCTACCCGCGAAAGTTGGCACTAACTTCGCCGACCGGCGGCGGCCGCTCTGTCGGTATAGTTCGCTCGCGGACTAAGGCCACGGAGTTTAGTTTAGTTTAGTAGTCTGATAAAGATGGTTCTTTATTCTCGTATAAAACTTTAAATTAGAAGAGGTTATCCGGATACAGGACGCCATTTTATTTTGAGCATATTAGTTTCAACTGTTTCAGTTGCTGGAAACAATATATATTCCTAGTACATTGTTTTGATGTGTAGGGAGAGACATGAACTTCCATACCTAAAATTCCATCAGCTGATCACAATAGTTATATTGTTGTTTCTAAAACAGCCATAGGTTCCAAGCCATTGATACTTCCTTTTCTGTTACTCAAAATTTTATTTCACAACTTTACGCCTTTCTTCTCCATGCCGAGACGTAGGTTGTACCCTGTATTGTCAGCCTTGGACCACATCTACACTATCCCCTTCAATTAGTAAAACTCCGCTCTGCTTCCATTAGTGTACAAAATAGGATTTTTTTTTTAATAAGTGTAATTACACTGTCATCAGCTGTGACAGTATAGTGTTAAATGGTAGGAAGATTACTGAACGATGATAACCTACACATAGTCCATCAAACACAACACAGGTTTATTTAAAATCGAGTTGTGCCTTCCACATGTTTGCTACATACTTCAGCCCTTTCTCAGGCCATCATCAGGAATGTCAATACAAAAATCTTATAAAGGAAGATAAAATATAACAAGATAAAATCTCAGGGGCTCTTTGTTTATAGCCTCTGTTTTCTTATAATGTTAAAATACAGAATATAAAATTATATAAAATATAAAGTATAAAACTTAAGTAATTCTTAAAAATGTATGTATAAGGATTACTATAAACTTTAAGCTCTCCTCTGTTTTAATGACAGTTTGTATTTTTTTTTTTTTTTAATTTTCCTTCTCTGAATTTCTGTTTGGAAATTGTGGGTCACAATATAGTTTAAGGTGGCAGTGCAGCGATGTTTACCTGCGCCGAATTGTATTGACATGCCTGATGATGGCCTGAGAAAGTGCCAAAACATGTAGTATACGTGTAAAGGCGCAACTCAATTTTAAGTAAACCTGTGTTATGTTTGACGTAATAAGTGTAGGTTATTCAGTAGTTAACACAACAGGATGGCTGCCATAAAGATTACTGAATGATGAATTGGGAAAGATGTGAAGAAAGCAGTCATGGCCTAATTTGTGGTACTAACCCAGCATTAACCGGGCGGGTCTGAAGACGATTAAAGAAAACAGTAGTCTGTGTCCAAGCCACTTTTTAGACATGGCGCCTTCCCAAGACAAGTTATAAGAAGCTCACTGCTTAAACACAAATTGCTTGGTTATCTGATTCTAGTACTCGAATCAAATTGCGTGTTGTCTGTGGGTATCAAATGTGATCATGGGTTTGGGAAATGCTGTAATCTAATTCATTCTCACAGCCAACATTGTCAAATAATGTAATTGCTCATCATGAGGTGCTATATGGAAAGTGTGTCATTAATTTCAGCTGATATGACTCTAACATGTTAATGGTACTTGGGTTTTTATACAATTTTGCATGTAGATATTACAGGAAATAGTGCCAGTCTAGCTGGTGTTTATATACAGTTTAATTTTGTATAGAAGTCATTATGCAACAGACATTTCAATAAGTGTGAATGATATGTTTTGTAAGATATATTAGTGTTTGTTGTAATATTTGTTGATGAGAAGTGCCTATATATGTTTAGTAAGGGAAGATGTAGTGCTTTATGGCATGTAACTGTGTCCTCTTACATGTAATTTCAATAGAAGATTTTCCCCACACCAGACACATTTTACTGCTACTACTACTACAATATTTTGTTATTATTGGCTATGTTTTGGAGTGTTTTAACTTAGTAATCGGCCCATAAAACAAAATATCAATGCAAACTGCTGTATAAAATATATTTCATTTGCATTTAATATCTACTGTTATCATCTATGGGGCACACGGTAGCGCAGTTGGTTGAGGCACTGCGCTACAAGTCAGAAGGTTGCGGGTTCGATTTCCGATGGTGTCATTGGAATTTTTCATTGACATAATCTTTCCGGCCGCATTATAGCCCTGGGGTTGACTCAACCTCTAACAGAAATGAGTACCACGAATATTTCCTGGGGGTAGAGGCGGCCGGTGCGTAGGGCTGACAACCTTACCACCTTCATGTGCCGACTGTCTTGAAATCTGGGAGCCTCAACCCCCTGGAACCCTCAGGGACTGTCCAGGCCTGTAATGGGATTGCTTTACCTGTACCTGTAGTATCATCTATAATTACTACAGTGGTGCAACAGCTCTAGTGGGCCGTGGCGTCCTCATTATCGGGGATTCATGATCACACTCAAACACACCACACTTGGTAGGACTCCTCTGGACGAGAGATTCTAAAAATTATTTAAATTTTAAATTCAACCTTCTAAACTAATTTTTTTGTAATTCTTATTCAATTGTACCCATTGGAATTACAGTGTCGTTTGTGAGTTTTCAGGTGTTTACAGTGGTGTGTAACACGAAGCTGTGTCATATTTCAGAATACAGAATACTTCAGTATGATATTTTTTTAATCCCTATGTATGCCAAATGATTTCGCTGGTTTTTATCCCCAAATTTTATGTATATTGACAGTTTGGTGTGAAAGATTCTCTGTTTTTGTTAACGTGAAGTAATTATTGCTTCAAGTGTTTTATTGATCGTAGTATTATGGTGTTGTGTTTTCTATTGTAGATTGTGGGTCTTGTTTCCACTGTTTTAATAATATTAATATTTTTAAAGATAGTAACAGACAAGAAGACAAAATGAACTATATTTAACCCTTATCCTGCTAACATGGTGAATATGGTGAGCTCCTAATAATGTCAGCAGATGGCAAATGAAATTTAACTCGGTGTTTAAAGGGTTAAAGATGACTGTAATGGTAGTTCATATTGATATTAATGTTTCACAGCATGATTATGGTGTTTTAACACCAAACATAGCCAGTGGTAATAAACTGTCTGTTGACTGTAAAGAATTACGTTCTGCTTTACATAGTGTTAGTGTGTCTAGCAATATTTGCTGCTGAATGCATTATACAGTGTACTGAAAGCTGTATTGACACACATACTAAACAAATTCTCAAAGCAGGGTTTTTCTGTGATGAGAGTACCAACAGGACGTAGAAAAAAAATCATGAATATTAGGTATTTGCAAATTGTTTCTGATATGTATGAGTAAGTTTGAAAGCCAAGTTGAAAATATGCATAGCCACTGCATAATTTTAAGCGTACATGATGGTTGCAATGTTCAGAGTGACTGTGAGGCAGGAGGAGGTCGTGGCTCTATATATAGTTTTTGTCATGGAGGTAAGGGTGAGTGTGTGTGGAGCATGGTGCTCGCCAGTTGGGGGCCGTGTGATTAGGCAGGAGTATTGAAGGTGAATGCAGACTTTGTTCACTTTGTAGGCCTAATATGTATTCTGGATGTAAGTCATAATGGTGTTTTAATATTTTGATTGCTTCTCTCATAATGTGGAAACACTGTAAATGGTGTCCAGAACTTCATTTTCATCAAAATCAATGTCATATTGGATTTTGCTGGATTATTGGCTGCTGTCGGCCATTCTTTCTCTAGTCTCGTACCCTGATACTTTCTAGTGGGGATCTGATGGTCATTTTGACCAGTGTACACATAGTCACAGGAGAAGGGAATCTCATAATCACCGCGGTTTTTGTGTCAGGTTCTCTGGCTACGACTGGTGTGAGAGAATGATCATTTCTACTCAGTAGTTGATGGATGGTGTGGATCCCTTCTTTCCTTAGCAGCCTTGGTAAGATGCTCCATTGTTCCCTGAATATAAAGAATTTATATGCCTTGTGGTCATCCCTGTCCACTCATAATTCTCTTGTACTGTTGTGAAAAACCTATGATTTAGTAATCACAGTGGCTGTTTTTATTATGTATTTGTATTTTATGAAAGAAAAGATTCCATCTTGCTCTGAATGTGGAAACAATTTAAGGTGCAGTTTGTGTCAACACATATGTACAGTAAGATATTAAGACATGCACAGTTGGGGTCACTTGTCTTTCATCTTAATATCCCATGTATTCACTAATTTTAGAAAACTAAGGCAATTATGTACATATGTCCATAAAGTTCCTATTTTGTTACTGTGCAAGTTATGAATTGACTTGTCTAGGTTCATGAGATTTTCTTCCCTGGATTTGAAGTTGTGCTGGAGTCACACCTTCTGGTGTATTTGTCATATTATGTGATTTCTTTAAATTAGATAGGAGCTTCCTGAACATACTGTAAACATACTACATACAACATAGATCATAGACAGTAGCCAAAAGAATTGTGTTTTTGTTAATTACGCTTATTATATTCCTCTAGGGGAAACCCCAGAATACACTCTGCCAAAGGTGACTCGACAATCAAAATAAACATATTATAGGCAGTAATCTGTGACTTAGAATTTGTTTGTTTTTTATACTATTTTCATTGTGTCGTGACGGAAGCAACTTGATGATATAGGTAGGCCACTAGCATTGTGACTCCAAGAACATGGCACAATCTCAAAGAGGGACTTTGGGGGAAATGTAACTGGTCCAGCAGGCTTATGGGGGTGAACAGAATGGATTAAAGTGAGCACTTTGCAAATTGCAATAATAATATTGTAAGAAATAGAAGGAATCAACACTTGTGTCATTTGACAAATCCATTTAGCCAACCTTATTTTGAAATCTTACTCGTATCAGAAGGAAGGTTGGCAAGTTGCAAGACAGGCTATTAGATTCTTTATGCTTATTTTTGTAATTTATCTTTTAGCTTCCAGCTTTATAGGATGGTTATATTAACTTTGGTTTTCTTCTGAATCATAGTGGCTTAGGTTATTGGTTGAGTGACCTTAACTTCATCAAATCTTTATACAGGGTGTCCCACTACCTGCCAAACCCGGCATTTCTTTAATAATTCTAAAACCAATGAAGATATTGCAACGAGATTTGAACAAGAATATATTTGTTGTGTGAGAAATGAAGAGGAATATGTCTGTAGTGTCTGTCTGTTTCGTTGCCATATCTTAATTGGTTTTAGAATTATTAAAGAAATGCCGGGTTTGGTAGGTAGTGGGACACCCTATACCTTACTTTGGACTCATCATGGGTATTCCCACAATTTTTATTGTGCATTACCATTGTCATCCACAGACCAAACCTAATGTTAGGTGCGTATGTAGACAGCTAATTGACATAGGTTGTCCAGCAATTGAGAAGAGTTCTGTCTGTTGGAAAGAGTAGCATATTGCCTCACCTCCCTTGTGCCTGAGGATCAGAACCTCCAGTTACAAAGTGTAGTTTTCTCTCTTCATTGTTCATACAAGGACGAAGTACATGAGCCCGGTAAACCTAAGTGAAGCCAGAATCCTTTGAAGTTGAAATTGTTTCCACCTTTACCCATTTACAACTGTCTAATTAGCAAAAGTGTATAGTAAAATAAATTACTGTAAAGAGGCGTTAGGGTCATGTTTAGAAGGTCTTCACAGGTGTACCTGGATGTGGCTGATGAAGACAGAGAAATAAATACGAACTGTTTGAACACTCATACATTATAGTGGTAGGATAAATCAGAATAAAATTATACACATACGTTTTCAGTTCAGTTTTGCATGATTTCTTTTCAAGATCACAGACACATAAGGTAAAGCCATGTAGTCTGGGAGGTGGGTACCAACGATGAGGGGAGCCTGCTACCTCCTTTTCTTCCACCAGGTTCCTCTGAAATGTTGGTACTCACAGAATAGACAACTGATGCCACATCCCTCAAGACTGTAATGTCACGTCATATTTTCATGGACTTGTATATGTTGTTCATTTATCATGGATCCAGTACTCGCATGTTATCTGTTTGTTATGATATTTCTGGTGTTATGCCTACTATATAATGTCTTCCATATTGCCATAATAATCACTGTGATCACATTACATTTTATGAACTACAGAGGTCATAATTTATAGTGATCTTATCAATGCTGTTTACAGTTAGCAAATAAACTGTGGGGTTAATAATAAATATTCCTCTTTTCTTGGTTGTGAATTTATTTACTTTGTTGATGGTTTATTTGTTGTTGTCAGTAATTGAGATTGCATAGTATCAATTGATAGGGTGATTAGTGAGTAAAGAATTGGAAAGAATGTGGAAGGAAGAGGTCTTTGCATTGTTTGCCAGGTGTAATTGTAGCCATTCCATGGAGGGAATCACGGGGCAAAACCCTTAAGAGAATGTCAGAATGACTGGTCTCCATATGGAGATAGGACTGTGGGATATAATGAACACAAAGTAGGTGTTCTTCCAACTCTGAAGACTTTGGGTGTTTTGAGTATAAACGTGTGTTGTAGCTGTTCTCTTCAGAATGTAATTTAATCATTATCATCATTGTATCTTTAATATTTGGTAATATGTTAACTGAATTTACATGTAACAATGAATTTGCTTTTGTAACACTAAAATATTTCGATTAGAGTGCGTGTACTGCAATGTAATTGTGATTAATACAGTTCAGACAAAGCTACAGTATTTGTCCACCTTTCTGAAATGTATTTTTACCCATCTATTTTTTGCTGGCAGTTGTCCATAAACATTTTTTTTTGTGACAAGAAAAAGTTGCATAATTTGCCACCGAATTTACATTCATTAGCGATCCATTCCACACATGAAACATTTTTTTTCCTCTTGTCCAAGCTAAGTCATAGCTCCACTGCTGTAGACCATGACCATCTTCAAGGGTCAGATTGTTCATCTTGGACATTTGACCCTTGAAGATGAGACCACTGTGTTGTCTTACGTACTTACTTACTCCATGGAGCAGAGTCCTTCTTGAGAAGCTAACCAGTAAACTCTGCAGCTAGTCAAGAAATTCCCCGCATTTATGGAACCCGAAAGTCCCTCACCGTACCCACAAGTGCCAGCCACCTGTCCCTATCCTGAGCCAACTCCATCCAGTCCCCACGACCCCTTCCAACTTCCTGATGATCCATCTTAATATTATCCTCCCATCTATGTCTTGGTCTCCCCAATGGTCTCTTTCCCTCAGGCTTCCCCACCAACACCCTGTGCACACCTCTATCCTCCCCCATACACGCCACATGCCCTGCCCATCTCATTCGACTGTGTTGTCTCACAGTGGTGGAAATCGTTTGTCCATTGCCACAGTGTCATATCCCTGAAGAATGGGTACCTCAGCTGCAACACTGCAAAAACTTGAAAACTCATGCTCCCAATCCTTGCTTCTGTGTAGAATTGCGGTGTCTAGAGCACGTGAAATTGAAGATACATACGACACATTTCATTCATTCTGTTCACACAGATACCTGTGAAGTAAGGATTCAGTCATAAACTCCGTGAATTCCAAGGTTATGGAATCTTTACTCTGGGAGTATGACATCCCACAAGAATGCCATGTAGATAAGTATAAAATTATTCGCATGACTTGTTTGTAAAATTGTATTGTCCAAGTAGATTTCCCTTTATTGTTTCGCCAGATGGTGTGTTCCTCTCCTTTGTCCACTGACTTTGCATTAGTGAGACAACTGGCTTTATTTTTCCCATCGTGTGCAGGAATGGCAAAACAGAATGTAACAAATTCAGTAATACATAATGTCTGGCAGCATGGTACATGTACTAAAATATGCTGCCCATTTTTCATGGGACTTTATTTTCCGTATCTTTGGAAGTGACGAAAATCATCAAAACACTTTGTATTACCAATAAGAACACTTGCGGAGATTACATTGCAATCTGAAAATCATCCCATGGTGTTGTACCACTTAAGCCCAGGCAATGAAACTCGAAACATAGATCTTAATGTTATTCATGTTCATGCATCAGTATAAACAATTTACACAATAAAAACAAAAATGCATTAACGTTAAAATTGTTTTTTTTTAACACAATTTTTATTAGCTACTAAACGTAAACTTTACATGTTCCTTACATGAACCATTGTAGAAACCTATGTAACTACAGTCTCCACATCTTATGGACCAGTTCTGCACTACTACATACAAATTTTATAATATCTACAAACATTTTATGCACAAATTTTAAAGTATTTAATAATCCAACTGTGTTTTATATATACTTTACTGATAATTGTCAATACACATATGTAAGAAAACCGTCGTAACACAGCTGTACATTGTTGGTTAAAATATATATCGGCGTTACAGGACCGTAGTTTTCTCTTTATATTCTTGTATTGATGGATGAAGCCTCGACTGGCGTTTATAATTTTTAGTTTGTTCATCCCCGCTGTGCTGAAGGTATAATTGTCAATACACGTATGTAAGAAAACCGTCGTAACACAGCTGTAACATTGTTGGTTAAAATATATATCGGCATTACAGGACAGTAGTTTTCTCTCTATATCCTCATATTGATGGATGAAGCCTCGACTGGCGTTTATAATTTTTAGTTTGTTCATCCCCACTGTGCTGAAGGTATATTGTCAATACACATATGTAAGAAAACCGTCGTAACACAGCTGTAGCGTTGTTGTTTAAAATATATATCGGCGTTACAGGACGGTAGTTTTCTCTTTATATTCTCGTATTGATGGATGAAGCCTCGACTGGCGTTTGTAATTTTTAGTTTGTTCATCCCCGCTGTGCTGAAGGTATATTGTCAATACACATATGTAAGAAAACCGTCGTAACACAGCTGTGTTACGACGGTTTTCTTACATATGTGTATTGACAATTATACCTTCAGCACAGCGGGGATGAACAAACTAAAAAAAAAAAAAATACTTTACTGATGTTCGTGGGCCGGGTAGCTCAGTCGGTATAGCGACTGGCTACGGGCTGGACGGTCCGGGGATCGAGTCCTGGCGGGGACGAGATTTTCCGCAGCTGTCCAGATTGGCCCTGGGGCCCACCCAGCCTCCTGTACAATGGGTACCGGGTCTTTCCCGGGGGTAAAGAGCGGCTGGGGCGTGATGCTGACCCACCCCTTCTAGTGCCATTGGTCATGAAAGAGTAGAGCTATACCTCTACTCCCCCTATAGGCCATACAGCCTGTACAGAGTTTTAGTGCCTGTACAAGGGTGCACTTTACCTTGTACCTTTTACCTTATTGATGTTCAGTAACTCCCTGAAGATGATCAAAATAGATCAAAAGACTTATGACAAATTCTTCTTCTTTAGGCACTACAATTTCATTCTTTGAACGTTTTGGCCTTCTCAACGTATAATTTCCGCTTATTGCGATCCTGGATGCAGCTAGCTTATGACAAATTATGTGTAAAAAATATTTTTTGATATAAGTGCAATTTTTGGTTGTATTCTGTGAAAAACAAAGTTCTTCAGTATCCTGGTATGCGTTATTGCACTCGCATTCATAGCCATCTTCCAGCATCGGTTTTTAGTGACACATCTGGAAGCCAATACATTAACAATTGATATTCCAGCACACTGCTGTAAATATGATACTTCGCATTGCAGTACCTGCATGTTTGTTTGAAACACACTAATGAAGGAGTGAATGTGCCACAAATATATTTCATTAAAGCTGCTTGCAAAAAAAAAAAAGAATGAGTATAACAGGACATTTTGATTGCAAGAGAAAAAAATACTTCAATGGCGGAAACGTTTGTAACAGTCATTTCACTGAAGGCAGAAGTGATGCCATTGTGTTTTAAAATATTCAAAGCAACAGGAAATGGCCGGTATAACAACTTCCTTTTATTCAATAGCTGCATGTGTTGGTCTAGATATGGACCATCATCATGCTAGATATGCAGTCATTAACCAGCGGGTAAAAACTACAGAATGAAGTACATCATTATGTTATTCTTTATGGGATCTGACAAGTTTTTCAGTAATTTTACAATAAAATTGTAGAATTTTGTGTATGGTTGTTGGTAGCTTGATGGTACTTTATAGTGTTATATTAATGTTGTTTTCATTTCATGAATGCAAATTGGTGAAAGGGATATTATTATAATTATAAGTATTAAAAGATATATATATATATATATATATATATATATATATATATATATATGGCCTGTCCCAGTGGCCGCACGGTCTAAGGCGTAGGTTTGGCCGCTCGCCTGCTGAGATCGTGGGTTCGAATCCCACTGGGGGGCATGGATGTTTGTCTGTTGTGAGTGTTGTGTGTTGTCAGGTAAAGGTCTCTGCGACGAGCTGACCACTCATCCAGAGGAGTCCTACCGATTGTGGTGCATCGTGTGTGATCTAGAAACCTCAGGAATGAGGAGGCCATGAGTTGCGTTGGGTTGCAGCGCCACAGCAAAAAAAAAAATATATATATATATATGTACACACACACAAACACATATACATCATACAATATCAACCAACGAAATGCACATTTTCTAAATTAATATATTAATTTTTAATTTTGATGTCTTCTGCACGTTTCAAACCCAAGGGTTCATCCTCAGGAACACGGTTGTACATACAGGGATGGTATGGTAGGTTTTACATGTGTCGGTATAAGCAGTCTAGTAGGTAGAAGAGTGTATTCAACACCTACTAGACTCCTTATACTGATACATTTGAAACGTAACATACCATTACTGCATTAACAAGTCTTCATTAGGAACATGTAGAAGACATCGAAATTAAAAATTAAAATTCTAATTTAGAAATTATGCATTTCATTGGTTTATGTTGTATAATTATATTACAATGCATGGTGTAAAAACCATAAATACATATACGATAGGCTGTAGGAAGTAAAGCAACAGTGGACACCGCACATATTCGTTTTCGTACTGCGTACAGAGACAACAATGGCAGGTAAAAGAGAAAGGAATACCTTAAAGTGATAACCCCACAGTAACTAAAGACGACAAAGGACGTGCCGTTTGTTAATGTTATCTTACAAACAACTGTGTCCATTTTCTGCTGAATGTCATCGTTTTACTTGGAACCCGAAAGACGACGACAAAGGAGCAGCATGCAGTTATTAAGATTTAGTTTTCATAATTACTGGAAGATTTTTGCGACGGTGACAGAACGAGACAGCAGCACTGATATTCTCAGTTCGAACTCAAAATCCATTTACTCGGTACGCTGTACAAATAACAGAATATTCTTTCGGACCTTAAAAATGTAATACTGTGTAAGGAGCTGCACTAACACGACTGTGTATTGGTATTTGCTGAACTGCGAAATGCAGTTGAAGGCCTTCATGAATTTTCTGCCTCCCCCATGTAATCTATGCCTTTCCTCAACCATATAATTCATAGTTGTTCGCTGTTCTAGCAGTGTTACCACTGCTAAAACAATTGGAGGAATCGCTTAAGTATTATTGAAAAATGACAAGAAACATGTGCTAGAAGGTAGAATGGCAAGAATCGATTACATTTAACCCTGGAGAGCATTTTTTGTGCGAATTCGAATCTTCTCTCCATCTACGAAGCCTGGGGCGAAGTTGTTGGCTCCTCGGCCATAAGCTGAAGTATACCTACTATAATTATTCTACTGTGTGGCAAGATCAGTAGGTAAAACTCTGGACAATTTCGCCTCTGGAGAAATCCACTCTGATGTACATTTTGTCTCCAAAAGAGCGCATGTCCGGAATACGAGGCCGTATGATTATCCTACGCCCTGCTAATTAGAGTTCAGATACTTGTATGCCATACCATATTTTACCATTTGTTCTGAACGTCTCCTATAGCGACGGCGGCGAAAGCTTTTTTAATCACACGTTCATAATATCTTACCAAAGAGGAATCGTATTATATCGAGACGTCAGTTACGGATTACGAAAAGGGCAATAAAAGTAATTCCGTTCTGTACCATAGAAGAGAATAATTATATTTCGCAACATCACGTGTACGCATACACCATCTACATGCGAAACATTAACTCAAATCATTCTAGACCTTATAGTCACATAAGTCAATAAAAATCTAAATTTTCATGCACTAAATGCAAATACACAAACTCCAATTAATTAAACAGCCAGACACTTTCTTAACTTGCTGACTTTCATTGAAGTGTCTTATGCAACGACGCCCCGATTTGATAAGATTATACTGTATTAGTGTTGTTGGTTGATGAATGAATTTAGTATCCAGTACTCTGGTGAAATGCTACTGACAAGCTAGATGATCCGTGGTACTGACTGGGACGAACCGAAGTAGTCGGAGTTCCCAACCTCTCCCGTCACAGATTGTCTCCGGTTATCACGTTGTTCTCTAAATATCACACATAACCTTCTTTCACTGAATTTTAAGTTTTTGTTCGCACTTGATAAGTAGTTGAAAAATCATAACCGAATATTATCTAGTTTAGATATGATGACAGTTTGAATAAAGCAACTTCATTCTTACTTGTATGCAATTTAAAAATTCGTAACTTGAATGAAATGTTTTGCAGTGTGTGCATTCAAATGTTTAGGCTGCTGAGCATCATGGGTTATTACGTCAGTTTCCCGGTGGAATTACGTACAGTATTCTTCCGCCGAATGAGAACAAATCCTACGACAGTATTAACTATATATGAATATATTTTAATATCCCTGTCTATTTTTAATTATACTTATGCAATGTTTCATTATATCTAAGCTTGTTATTAGCCTAGACGAGTATATTGTGATGAGGTCAGAGGGCTCTGCTGCGCATGGATACATCCGAAGTGCATCCAAAAGAATTCTTCTTTCCGTCGCGCTGATCGTGAGTGGAACATGTCGTATACTGCAGATAGAAGGTGAGAGTTTGAATATTTTAAGGGCTCTTATTTGCACGGCTGTTGTAATAGAAATATTAGGTATGTTCTAATATTGGTTTTATGTCGCGGTATATATGGAACTTATTTTCAAGTAATATTAACCTCATGGATTGGTATTGTCAAGGTTTCTGATCTTGTGGCCAAGGTGCCAACATGGCGTTCGCCTTAATTTGGCGAGGGACATAGACCTTTTATTGTGTCGCTACCGTTTATTCTGCTAAATTTTCTAGAGGTGTAGAACGTTTGGAGTGCGATTATTGAACCTGGCATTTAACATAAGCCCGTCAGTGGATAACTGAAACAGTACAATTCTCTCCATTGTGAAATTGAGCGGGCTTAACCAGCACGTTTTGTCGCTTGTCTGCAGTTTCGTGTGCCATATAGGAATGACGTATGGCACATGTACTACTTGACTCGAAATAAACTTTTGTTTCCCGTATTCTGCGTTCAGAATTTAATATAACTATGTTAGTAATGAGAGCAAGTAACAGGAAATTGGTAAATTCAAGTACTTAACGCATGTCGCATGCAACACTTGGGAATTCTGGTAGGTCGTGACAATGGCTTATGAGTCATTCGGAGAAACGACCTGTGTAATACAGAGAATGCGTGCGATAAGTGAGCGCTTAGTGAGATTTTTTAGAAAGCAGTTTGGGAGGCACAGTGTCATATTAGTTGGCTTCATTTCTTTCGAGATGCAGGATCACTGTTACAAGTTTCGTGAGTTATGCGCATTTATTTTTGTTGTGTGTGATGGGTATTGACATTGATTGTTAACTGTAGTTTTATATGGAATACTACAAAATTTATACTTTAATGTACCATTCTATGTTTTTGAAATATGTTTTTTTTATGTTTCAAATTTTTATGTAAAATCTTAACTGCAGAAATGAAGAATGGTCTGGTGGTGAATCTAAGAATGGGCCAAATGAGAAAGACCAGTCTTATGATGGACCACCCGGAATGGATCCAGATGGTATTATTGAATCAAACTGGGAAGAGGTGAGTAGTATGGTAGATTAAGTTTTGTAACAGTTGTATTATAGTTATGTTGGTTATGAAAAAGAAGTTAGGGATAAAAATATCATTAATGTAAGTATAGTGTCATTTAACATTTCTGTGCGTGTGTTGCCACTAGCCAGCGAAAGGCATCTCTATTTAGACTTATAAGAAATTTCCCTGTATAAGGGGTATACTTTCAGGTAGATACGTAGCTTTTCAGATAGATATGTTGCTGTTGCAAATCTCAGAGGAATGATATCCCTTTGCACACATCCTGTTTGTGGTGGCAGATTTCCTCATCAGCTGTTACTCACAGCCTCCTTTCTTTTCAGTAGTTGGAACCTAAGAAAAATAGTGGTTTAATGGTGGGATGTGCCCGTAATAAAGCTCGTTTTTTAGTAGCGGGATGGTATTAACCCTTTAAGTGTTACTGTTTGATTTGTTAGATCGGCCATCAGTGTTGTTTTTCCCATCAGTTTTGTTTGTAATTTTTTACAGGACTTACCTTCATGGTTAGCATGTGTTGGTGGTGTTATGGTTGCATGTAGTAGTAAAAGGGTTGAGAGAACTGTTATTTTGATGAAAAGAAAGAGAATTGTTTGTCCCTTCTACTTGGAAGAGGTACCCACTTTCTGAGGGCATAAAGTTTGTGGTAAAATACAAATGGAGCAGACGTTTTATGTAAAGTTGGAATGTAATCGTATTTATGTTGCATATTTTGGGATTGCAAATCGATTCTGGGTTGTGTTCATTATTGCTTTTCATGTACAAGCCACGTCTTTTTGTAATTGGGTTCTGTTTAGCTTATTGGATGGACAGGATACGAACAGATTCTTGACCAAGCAGAGTGATGTAGCAAGAATACTGACATTTGTATGTAGGAGGTGCCTGGGTTCAACCTCGTCCAGGACATTGGCTGTCCTCGCATAGTATTTTTGTGGTACTTCTCATTCCCTCCAGGCGACTGTTGCCATACTTCAACAATTATGTCATAGCTGCTACCTCCCAGTTCCTCCTCTCCAGTTCATTATTGATCATCCAGCCATCAGGGGGGTGATATGTATTCAGCAACTCTGACACATTTATGAAGTGTGCTTTTGATATGAATAGAAACAGATTCACTCAGTAAGCAACACCAGACACACATACAGACTTAATGAACTGACATACGGCCACAAACCGAACAATTTGTAACGAATGAAAATCAACAGATCCCGTCTTAGTAACCTGGTGAAGTGCTGTTTACGAGCCCCCTGAGGATGGTTTCAAAAGAGACTGAAACATGTAGGGGCAAATGTTAAGTGTTTTAACCCTTTAAACGCCGAATTAAATCCCGTCTGCCATTTGCTGGCATTATTCGGAGCTTACCATATTCTCCACGTTAGCAGGGTAAAGGTTAATATAACATTTTAGTGCCTTTAAAGTGTATAAAGTGTGCATTAGTTGGAACAGGAAAGAAGTGTTTGAATCAACATACACGGTGCAACAGTGAATATTAAAGATACAGAAAAAGTCCAAAGCACTAACATTAAATATTGTTCACTCTTACCTTATAATTTTAACATAGATTAATGTGTGGTTTGTAATTTGTATTACTTTATTTTTCATTACAGGTTGTTGACAATTTTGATGACATGAACTTGAAGGAAGAGCTCTTACGAGGCATCTATGCGTATGGTTTTGAAAAGCCTTCTGCGATTCAGCAGCGTGCTATTATTCCATGTGTAAAGGGGCATGATGTTATTGCTCAAGCCCAATCTGGTATGTTTTTGTCTCCTCACTCACCAACACCAGCACTCAAAAATTATTATTTGTTTTGACATTTCCTGCAACATAGGTATGGAGAGGATTTGTTGTTGGCAGACTGGGCACTGCAGAGTAGGCAGCATCATCAGTTGCTTTGCAGCAACAGTGTTGCATCTGCTGTGTGATCAGTCTGGCGATAAAAGAAACTCTGTGTACAGTGAAGTTTCCCCTTGTACCCCATTTAACACCAGTTCATGAAGACCCATCTCCATCTGGAGCTGAGGTCAAGAAGGTAGATATTTGAGCTTTACTTCCTTAACTAGATGCTGGTGTGTGTATGTGTAATATTTTTCACTTCGCATTTTACATTATTGTTTATTTATAGAAGCTGTATGTATGGTTTTTTTTTACAGGTACTGGTAAAACAGCTACATTTTCAATTTCTATACTGCAGCAAATTGATACATCTAACCATGAGTGCCAGGCTCTGATCCTTGCTCCAACCAGGGAGTTGGCTCAGCAGGTATTTGAGAATGCTTATTTTGCGTTTCTCTTACTGCCTTATTTATATATTTTTTCTTTCGTGGAATTTGTGGTGCATCTGTACACAGGATACAGAATTGTGAGTGGTGAAACCATATGTGTAGGTTTTACCATTATTTGCTGCTGTATCGGGGAGGTGGTGGTCATGCTCGCGCACATTTGAATCATTTGGTTGCCCGATGTAGGTGTGTGGTGCAATATGACCTGTCCCCCATATGCTTTGTTGTGTACCCCATACAGATTTGCCTACCTTTATGGAATGCCTGCTTTGTAACGAATACAGTCTTGCATTATACTTTTGTGGCGTGTCGTGACATCTTGTGCCGGATTGCCGTAGTGTCACTTCACAGTCTGACATTCTTAATTATTTTGTTTCTGGGTGTATGTAAATGATAGAATTCTGTCATTTCCTTGTGATTCTTATTTTGGTACACAAAATACTGGCGAATGTACAAAGATACTATCTTCTTCTAGCATAACATTCTTGTTTGCTTCATCATCCTGTTTTTCTCGCAAATTTCTGTAGGAACTTCAAGAATGGGGTGGTGTCGTGGAGGAGGGAGTCTGGCAGATGAGATAATTTTGAATTACGCTATCTTTAAAGAACCTGGTAAAGCTGATGTGATGAAGGTTGCAAGAATGAAATGGCTTGGGCATGCCGTATGGATAGATGAAGAAGTTATATTGAAACAAGTTCTGTTTTGCTGAATCACGGGGTCACATGAGCAGGGTGGCTTCATGTGCAGCAGTAGGATTGTGTGACATACCTGGAAAGAGTTTGTGTTCTGAACTGGAGAAGGTAAATGAAGGACAGAAAAATGGCAGAGAACTGTTGAAGAAGCAAAGTCCTACGCAGGACTGTCTAGCCTTGAATGAATGATGGATGAATTTTTCTCTGTTCTGTGTAATTTTATCTACATTAACCTTTTAAAACCTACTGGTTACGTGATGCACCAACAGGTTTAACATTCAACAACTGTACGCCCTGCCCACACTGTATGTATGTGTTTTGTATTTATCTGAGAACAAACAGTGACTTGTGCCACTTACACCATAATCTGGTTGGTTTTTATAATCGAGATGAAAAGTGTTTACAGCGTGGTACAGACTGGCTCTTTAAATAAAGCAGTCTGCACTTTCTCTTTAAAGGGTTAAACACTGGACTTTCCCCACTCGGATTTCATTCAGGGTTAAGTACCCTTTATCGCTGACTTGGCTTAAAAACATGTACAGAAGTTGCCCAGAAAGTAATGCCCCACAGTTTTTTCCCTCATTCAGTAATAGAGCTAGAAAGCTGTTAGTTCAGGTAGTACACTTTTGAACTTCCATCATTTGAAGTATGAATTTGCAGAGTTTCCTGACAAATGACACCTCTGCTGCAGCTCTTCAGAATGGAGTCTACCAGTGATATCGTCACAAACAACATGCTTTGATAAGGGTTCCTTTCTGCAGAGAAAGAAATGGTGGGGAACATCCATAAATGGCTTGGCAATGTTTATGGCAATGCTGCATTCAGTAGGAGGGCTGTAGATCACTGCGCAAAAAAGAGTGACGGGTGGAGAACTAGGAAAAGTGCAGCTACTCTGTTCTCCAGCAGCCAGAAACATGATGGTGACAGTGTTCTGGGCCTCTGAAGGAGTGATTCTTTTTGATGTGATGCAGAGAGGAACGAAAATTAATTCAGACGCATATGTCAGCACACTGAAAAAAATGAAGCATTTGCATTGTGTTCGGTGTGACAAGAACCTGTGCAGTATGTTGCTATAGTGCGATAACACAGGTCCTCACACCAGTGTCAAGACTGGGGAAGCCGTCACACACACTGCATCCACCCTACAGGCCCAGCTTAGCACCTTCAGATTTTCACCTCTTCAGACCCTTGAAAGATGCCTTCCGCAGAAGGAAGTTTGAATCAAATGATGATGTGGTCAGGGCTGTCAGAACTTGGTTGCGTCAACAAAACAAGGAATGGTACCCGTCAGGCATATACGTCGTTCCATGCTGACGCAAAGCTGTGGGACTGAATGGAGAGTTTGTAGAAAGTCAGGATACAAACTAAGGTTCCATCAGCATTATGTATTTTCAAGATTCTTGAATAAATATTGGTGAGAAAAAAATGTGTGGCATTACTTTTGGGCATCCTTCATACACACAACACCACAAGATTCATTTCCTGGGGATTGTGTTTTCTGATACTTCTGTAGTTTTCGTTGTCATTGTCAGTAGTAACTACTGTTGTTGCAGGTCAGTACTTACAATACTAATACCTTTCTCTTGTGTTTCGACGTAAGTCATTATTTCTCTCCTGTAACTTTGACTTTTTTTTTTTTTGTCGACAGATTCAGAAGGTGGTTATTGCTTTGGGCGACTTCATGAGTGCCCAGTGCCATGCATGTATTGGTGGCACCAATGTGCGAGAGGACATGAGGAAACTTGACATGGGCGTGCATGTTGTAGTTGGCACTCCTGGTCGCGTGTATGACATGATTAGCAGGCGAGCCCTGAGTAAGTAACATGTAACATGCCAACTTATAAATATTTTTGCATGGTTCACAAGTGCTTATTAAGTATTTTGAAAACAATTGTTACCGATTTTTTAGGTTTTATTGTTAGTTTTTCTTTTTCTGGATGAAAGATATTTGGCATTGGTGGGGATGCAGTTTGCTAAATTGTGACATATTGGACTCTTTTAATAGTTCTGTTCGTATGTCAGAATTTAGCAAACTGCATTTCAAACCAATGCCAAATATCCTTCATCCAGAAAAAGAAAAACTAATAATTTTATATATGTATATATATATATGTATAAGTATAAGTGGGGTGCGCGTTGGGGCAGTTGGTTGAGGCACTGCGCTACAAACCGGAAGGTTGCGGATTTGATTCTTGATGGTGTCATTGGATTTTTTCATTGACATACTCCTTCCGGCCGCACTATGGCCCTGGGGTCGACTCAGCCTCTAACAGAAATGAGTACCAGGAATGTTTCCTGGGGGGTAAAGGCGGCCGGTGCGTAGGGCTGACGACCTTACCACCTTCATGTGCCGATTGTCTTGAAATCTGGGAGCCTCAACCTCCTGGAACCATCAGGGCCTCTCCAGGCCTGTAATGGGACTGCTTTATATATGTATAAGTAGTTTGAGGGTGTGATATATTTATATGTATGTAACATAGATGTTCAAAATTAACAGGAGTGACATTGACTTATTTCTGTATAGTCACCATGCCATTGAGGCATTTGTCACAGTAATGTACCATTTTGTTCCCATGAAAAATAAATTAGGACTCTGTGTTTGAAGTAAGTGGCTGACCTCAGCTTAATAGTCTTATAAAGTGCTAGGTTGTGTGGATAGGTGTGGTGACGTTTTGCTGATCACAGTTTTCGTCTGAAGTCTGTATGTGATAATTTGAAACAAAACACAGTGGTGATTGTAAGCAGAAACAGTAATTAGCCTAGGGGCCACAAATTGCCCAAAAATCTAGAAGCTTTTCGAAATTCTAGGCACCAGAAGGATGACTAGCAAGTTCCATACTGAGGAACCACAAATGCTAGGTGCCACTGTACTAAATTAACCTTTAGGTGACAGGTTTGTCATTTTGTACTTTGTATGTGTTGATGGCCTTCTGGCTTAGCTTGATCATGTAATTTGTACCAAGTGAACGCACAGTGAAGGGCATATGGCAGCTCAGCCATTTGCCATACATTTTAGAGACCAGCGTATGGTTAGGATTATAAGGTTTACTCACCCTAGGCAACCTTGCACCTGGGATTTCTGGACCTGTGAATTAGCCACTTTTGAGACGTTTTGTTTGAAACCCATTATGTTGAGAATTGCACTCCTCTGGGCTGTTACGCAGCGAGTAGTGGTAATTTCTTACCAACATTTGGGGACAACTTACCGCTCTGGCCCCAAACGTCTGTAAGGAATTACCACTATTTGCTGCATAATAGCCCTGAAGCAGGCAGTGGACATCTGCTTCCAGGCGGAACCCTGAAATCATGCATTCATTGTGTTGTGCATTGCCCATATTCCCAGTGTGCAATGTTGTGTGTCTGCAACAATAAAAATTTCAGGAATCAGTTTAGATATTCCTTATTATCGTATGAGCGTTACCATTGCAATTTTTAAGTAGTCAGTATGATCTCCGCCAATCCCAGTGGCAGCCCAGTCCAAGGCGTAGGTCTACAGCTGTTTGCTCGTGTGGTGTGTCTCACCAAATGTGATTGTGAAGCCTCGATAATGAGCAGGCTGTGGCACGCTGGGGTCTGGTGTGTCATGACAAAAACGTTATCTAATACTCACTATGTTGGACCCAGATGAGGTTCTCTTGGCTGGTGGTAGCAACTCAAAACATGGGAAATGATGAGGCTGTCTTTGTTGCAATTGTCTGTAGAGTAGCCGCTTCCTGTTCGCACAGTTGCAGTAAGACATGGCTTTAACAAATCATCCTTGAGGGGAATGCAGGTCTTGAATGCTGGTAGTGGTGGGAGATTTTGAACCAATCCATGTGTATGATAAGTCAGAGATGTAGGTAAATCATAAGTGTGCACTAGCTTCTGTGTCTCCACTTTTCACTAGAAATTGCATAATTTCATAAGATGTGTGTTTTTGGAGATGTCTTTCACATGTTGACTTCCTGTCACAGGGCTCCATTTTCTTTCACCCTGCTTTGTTAACCACTGAGTCTACTCCCCCCCCGTGAATAATTTATTTTTCTTAGTGTCCATGTCTGCACATACTGTTACGAGTTTTGACATTTTCACACATTTATATATGATCAAGCTGAGTGGGGATGAGTGGTACAATGATCTCACTATAGTGACAGTCACACTGGTACTGTAATGTTGCTAGGTAATACAGGCTAAAGAAAGGAGGGTTACAAAGAGGACGTCACTTCATTATTGCAATAAAGGTTTGTTGGGCTACCAGCAGCATCAGGTGGTTGAAACGTGAAGTAGCATTTGAAGAAATGTCTCTGTACCCATTGTCTGTGTAGGGACAGATACGGTTCTGAAAGTGTCTTTTTTATTTGCCTTGCAAACGTGTGACTCCACGGGTACCAGAATGAGTTTGTTGCATTCAGTTGCCATGAAGGCTTTGTACTGTGTACTTCATGTGTCACAGTGGGATAATTCTGGCACACCTTCAGAATATGGTGTTACATGTACATATTGTGACGTGACTGTGACGTGTAATGGGCACAGATTCCCATAAAAAATAGCAAGATTGTCAGTCCCACATAAGGCAGGTAGATTGCGATAATAACTTCTTATAACAGCTGTATTTTGGGTGGTGTGTTTTATAGTAATTCATGGTCAGCAGTAGTTTGAATTCTGTGAATTTGTCGGCTGTTACATGGTGGTTGCCGGTGTGCCATGTTAATCTCGTCCCCCGGACATAGACATTGGTACCGAGATTAGGTACCTGCACAGGAAGAACCTGTTTACCCCTTCCCCTCCTCTGACTTGCCCTCCCCAAAGCCTGAGACCTTTGTCTCAAGAACACTCTGGTTCCGACGTCTGAGTTAATCTACAACTTCCAAATTTCGTCTAGACCGATTGTCAAAACTTCCTTTGGGCGGATGCTCAGGCGCGGTTGCAGGGTGCCGTGCTGGCTTCATGGATGTTAGTTATGGGTGGTGGTACTGCGCTACGAGTTGTGTGAGGAAGTTAACATTTAATTTTCTTGTAACACGAAGCCAGCCAAGATGTGGAGTCTTATTCTGTAAGCTGTAGTTACCACACGTGTATTGTTCCTTTGCTTTATTATTACTATTATTATTATTATTATTATTATTATTATTAAACTAGATTATCTCTTGGAATTGTTGTGATTACTTGCATTGGGGAGTAGCTTCCACTAGCACAGTGCACCAGAATGTGTCAAGCATATTGTTATGAGTGAATTGTTGACTTCATGTGAAAGATGTTCAGAAAACCATATTTGTGCCCTGCTGTGGGGGCTGATTTTTGGTGCATTTATGTAACATTCATTTCAAAATTAGAACCTTGTTTGTTTTTTCAGACCGACTGAGCCATCTGAGCTTCTAGCCACAGATTGAGAGGCTTGGAAGAGTTTCTGTTGATACTGATAATTTCTAGAGTATGAATTTTCAAAGATCAGGGTGAGATGAGTGCTGTTGATGTTTGGCGCTGTATGAATGAAGTGTTAAGGCCGATTCACACATACCATGCCGTGCCCATGCCATTCCCCTGCCATACCGTGCCGCTAAGTGTTTAAAATGTGTCTTTCCCATTTGATTTACACAGTGCGGCCGTGTCTGATTCACACTTGCCACACCGTGCCCATGCCATGCTCTGACCATGCCGTTCTTCTCGAGGCCACAGCACAGCATGGCCGTCGAGAGACGTCCTGTGGGCTACCTGCCCGCGTTCGGCTTCTTCCGGCTACCACGTGGAGTTCCACAAAGATTGTTATCAGAAGCATACCAATCCTCCTCACAACGATCCATACCTGCGACTGTAAAGAGTGGTATCAGCACACTGCAAAAAAGACGATCTGTTAAACTGTTGGACTAGCAGTTCAGATATTTCCAGCTACCACACGGATTTTCACCAAGGACACGGCACTGTCAGAGCAGGGCAGTGGTACGGCATGGCATGTGTGAATTAATGAAGCATGGAAGGGGAACATCATGGGCGCGGCATGCTATGTGTGAATCCGCCTTTACTCTGCCTTGTGGTCAGTGTTTGGCATCCAGTATGATAGTAGAATTTGTTGTTTTTTAGGGACAAGCAGCATAAAGTTATTCGTTTTGGACGAAGCTGATGAAATGTTGTCCCGGGGTTTCAAGGATCAGATACATGATGTCTTCAAGACACTGAATACTGAAGTTCAGGTAGAGTATTGCACATAATACAAAATTGAATATAAGTATAGAGTTCCTTCCTTTATTGATACCAACTTGATACACAATTTTTTTATATAAATTACATGAAATTAAGTTCCTCTACATGTTTCGAGCATCATCCGCTCAAATTCAGGAGGTCAGTGATGTTAATTGTACATGTATGCAGCCTCTGGTATTCTCATTCTTTGCAGGTGGCCGTCTTGTGCACTTGCTAAGGGGAGATCATCACCCCTTAGCAAGTGCACAAGACGGCC
>Ga0268261_10000587_pt1 | contig 23198 bp, 8 predicted proteins | sample TergutNc150P1_FD_190353 | JGI IMG/M metagenome (GOLD analysis project Ga0268261, IMG submission 190353) | Nasutitermes corniger P1 segment gut microbial community from laboratory colony in Florida, USA - Nc150 P1 (SPAdes) (version 2) | ecosystem: Host-associated > Arthropoda: Insects > Digestive...
ATGATAAATTAAAATGGATCACATTCCCCCATGCAGGTAGCGACAAGGACAGAAAGTCCGCATAGAAAGGAATTGTACCCCACCCACACTAACCGATAAACCGTCCTGACAACGCATGCGAAACGGAAAAACAGGCTACTCAATGGGTAACACCACACAAGTACATCTCCCATAAGAAAAACCGAAGAAGCAACCAGACATGAACGGAAGGAACGTCTAGACATACTCTTACGTAGGAACAATAGATATGACAATTTTAAACATGTTTTAACAATAGTATAATGTTTTAACAGGAAAGTGTTCAAAAATTTTTAAAGTTCAATTTGTAAAGTTCAATTTTAAAGATCAATTTTACTATAAGGTATTAATAAGAATTACCCTGTAAAACCTTTTGAGATCTCAAAAAGTTACCTCTACAAAAGTTGGACCAGTGTAATAACAAAAGTCAAAGGCCTGATGATGGTCCATGTTGTGACCGAAACATGTAGCCTAATCTAGTTACCAAAACAAATAAAGGTGTGTTGACGAAAAGATTTTGTGTGTATGTTATTGCAACACATCGGGATGAGCAATTACAAATTATTCTAGTACAGTCGTACTGTGGCAATGTCCTTGTATAGCATTGTGGTACTGTGGCATTTTCCTAATATAGTATTGTGGCACTTTTCCATTGTCATACTTTAGTACCGTGGTACTGTGGCATTGTTCTTTTATATTGCTGTGGTACTTTTGCAATGTCGTACTATAGTAAACTGGTATTGTGGCATAAGCATATTATAGTTCTGCGGTAGTATGTAATTGTAATACTATAGTACTGTGGTTCTGTGGCATTGCCCTACTATAGTACTAGTCTAATGTGACATTGTCCTTCTATAGTACTGCGTTACATTGGGAATGTCCTACTATAGTAATGTGGTACTGTGTTAATATCCTACTACTGTAATATTTTATGTCGCAGTGTCCTACTATGGTACTGAGATAATGTGGCATTGCCCTAATATAGAATTGTTGTACAGTGGAATTGTACATCTATAGTGTTTTGGTACTTTGTGTTATTATCCTACTATAGTACTGGAATACTGTGGCAATATCTTAATATAGTAGTGGGATAATGTGGCAATTTCCTTCTATAGTTCAGAGGTATATTGTCAATGCCCTGCTATAGTAATGTGGTACTGAGTCATTGTCCTACTACATCACTGTGGTACCTTGGTAATATAGTAACCTAGTACTGTGGTACTGTGGCACATTCCTACTATAGTACTGTGGTACTGTGGGTTTCTCCTACTATAGTATTTGGTACTGGGTTATTGTCCAAATTTAGTGCTGTGGTATTGTGGTAATTTCCTACAATAAACCTGTGGTATTTTGGCAAAGACCTGCTGTAGTTCTGTGGGAATGTGGCTTTGCCTACTACATTCCTGTGCCAATTCGGTAATTTCCTACTCTAATACTGTGGTACTGTTGCAATTACCTACTAAACTACTGTGGAAAATTTGCAACTTCCGACTATAGTACTATGGTGCTGTGGCAAACTCCTACTATAGTACTGTGGTTTTGCGGCAATACCCTACTATAGTACTGTGGTATTGTGGCAGTCCTACTGTAGTACAGTTGTACAGTTGCAATGTCTTTCTATAGTCCTGTGGTACTTTGGCATTGTCCTAATGTAGTATTCTTTTACTGTTGCAATGTCCTACCAATGTTAATTTGGTACATTGGAATTGATTTTTATAATATTCTAGTACTTTGGAATTTTTCTATTATAATGCTGTTGTAAAGTTTCAATGTCCTACTATAGTAATGTGGTACAGTGGCAATGTCGTACTATAGGAATTTGTTTCTGTGGCAAATCCCTTTTCTAATACAGTGGTACTGTGGAAATATCCTACTATATTACTGTTGTATTCTGGCAATGTCCTACTTCATTAATGTGGTACTAATGTCAATTTTAGGCTATTGTACTCTGGTACAGTGACAATATCCTTCTATAATACGGTTTTAAAATAGTAATGTCCAAATATATTACTGTGCTGTTTTCCTACTGTTAGGGATGCATGTGGTAATGTCTCACTATAGTACTATGTACTCTGGCAATTCTCTACTTTAGTATTGTGGTATTGTGGCAACTACCTTACATTGTACTGCGGTACTGTGGCACTCTCCTAGTATTGTACTGTTTTACGTTTGCAATGATCTTCTATATTACTGAGGTAGTAAGGCAATAAACCCCTATAATACTGTGTTGCTGTGTCATTGCCCTACTATAGTACTGTCGTATTGTATTCATGCCCCACTACAGTAGGGTGGTACTGTGGCTATTTTGTACAATTGTCCAGTTGTATTGTTGCAATTTTCGTTCTTAATACTCTGGTACTGTGGCAATGTCCTACTATAGTACTGTGGTATTTTGGCTAAGTCCTACTATAGTAATACGGTATTTTGTCTGTACCCTACTCTAGTACTGTGGTACTGTGTCATTGTCATACTATAGTACTGTGGTACTGTGGCATTATCCTACTATAGTACTGTGGAACTGTGGCAATATCTTACTATAGTACAGTAGTACTGTGTCATTGCCCGAATATAGTAGTTTGGTACTATGGTAATATCCTTTTTATGTTGTGGTACTGTCTGAATTTTCTACTATAGAACTGTGTTATTGTGGCAAATTCCTGACTTAATACTGTGGTAATTTTGTAATGTCCTACTATAGTAGTCTGGTACATTGGAAATATTGTACTGTAGTACTGTGGTACGGTGTCATTGTAATACTAGAGTACTGTGGTAATGTAGACTTATCGTACTATAGTACTGTGTTCCTGTGGCTAAGTCCTAGTAGAGTAATGTTCGACTGTGGCATTGTACTACTATAGTAATGTGGTACTGTGGCATTGTCATACTCTGGTACTGTGGTACTGTGACAATGTGCAACTGTAGTAAAGTGTTACTGTGGCATTTTCGTACAATATTATTTCCGTACTGTGGCATTTTACTACAATAGTACTGTGATATTGTGGCAAAGTCTTACTACAGTACTGTGGTAGTGTGGCTGTCCTATTATAGTACAGTGGTACTGAGCCTACAATAATATTTTTGACGGTGGCAATGTCCAATATTATTACTGTGAGACTGTGGCAATGTTCCACTACAGTAATCTGGTACTGTGGCAAAGTTGTGCTATAGTTGTGTGGAATTGTGTCAAAGTTCTTCTATGGTAGTGTGGTAGTGGGGCAAAGTCCTATAGTGTGTTTTTACTGTGGAAATACCATAGTATTGTATTGTAGTACGGTGACAATTTCCAAAAATATTACTGATTTATTGTGGCAATGTTCTACTATAGCACGTAGGTATCCCGGCAATGTGCTACTATATTCCTGTGGTATGGGGGCAAAGCCCTACAAATACTCTGGTACTGTGACAATGTCCTACCCTATTACTGTGCTACTGTGTCTTTGCCCTACTCAAGTTTTGTGGCAATGTCCCACTATAGTAAAGTGGTGCTGTGGAATTGTACTACTGTAGTTTTGTTGTATTTAGGCATACTCCTACTATAGTGCTGTTGTATTGTGGCATTATTCTACTAAATTTCTTTGGTATTTTGGCAAAGTCATACTAGAGTATTTTGGTACATCGGCTTTGTTGTTTTTGGCAATATCCTACTCTAGTATTGTGGTACTGTAGCATTGTCCTACTATAATAATGTGGTACATTGGCATTGTCCCACTATAATTCTGTTGTATTGTAATAATGTCCTACTAAAGTACTGTGGAACTCTGGCATTGTCCTACGATAGTTCTGTGGTATTGTATCAATGTGCTACCATAGTACTGTGGTACTGTGGCAATGTAATACTATAGTTCTGTGGTACTGTGGCAATGTCCAACTATAGTACTGTGGTACAGTGGCAATGTCCTACTATAGTTGTGTTATTTTTGCAATGTCCTACTGTAGTACTGTGTCATTGTCCTACTATAGTTCAGTTGTATTGTGACAAAGTCATACTTTAGTACTGTCGTACTGTGGCATTGTTGTACTATTGTTTTTTGTATTGTGGCAATGGCCTACTAGAGTACGTTGGTACTGTGGAAATCTACTACTATAGTTCTGTTGCGTTGTGGAAAATGTCCTACTATAGTACTGCCGTACTGTGGCATTGCCCAACTATAGTTCAGTGGGCTTTTGTCAATGTCCTACTATAGTCTTGTGCCAATGTCCTACTGTAGTTCTTTGGTACTATTGCAATGTCGTAATATACTACTGTGGTAGTGTTGCATTGTTCTAATCTAGTACAGTTTTGTGGCAGTAACATACTATTGTTCTGTAATATTGTGGCAGTTTCGTACTATAGTATTGTGGTACTGTGGCAATATCCTACTGTAGTTCTGTTATATTTTCTTAATGCCCCTCTATAGTACTGTCGTACTGTGGCTATGTCATACTATACTTCTGTAGTATTGTGTCAGTTTCCTGCTATAGTGCAGGGGTTCTGTGTCACTGTACAATTTTAGGCTTTTTATATTGTGGTATCATCGTACTATCGTAGTGTGGTATAGTCCTACAATAATACTGTTGTACGATGGCATTTTTCTACTCTAGTAGAGTAGTATTTTAGCAATGTCTTGCTATACTCTGATCCTGTGAAATTTTCCTTCTATAGTACTCTAGTCCTTTAGCAAAAAACTACATTAATATTGTGGTACAGTGGCATTGTTCTTCTGTAGTAATGTGGAACTACGAGAATATCCTAATATATCATTGTGGCATTGCCCTAGTCTTATAATGAGGAACTGCGCCATTTTCCTACTCTAATAATGTGGTACTGTGGCATTGTACTACTATAGTACAGTGTTTCTTTTCAATAACGGGCTATAGTACTGTGGTAAGTTGAAAATATCCTAATACAGTACAGTAGTATTGTGGCTTTGTACAACTGTATTTCTGTGTTTACGCTTGGTTGACCGTGCATCATTTATAAATACTTTGTTTCTTTTCCAACTTGATACACTTTTATTTTTCTTTTTACATTTACAATTCTTTATAATTTTCTCTGCATATTTCGGACCGGCTGGTCCATCATCAGGGGAATCAAATTACACGTGCAACATCTGGCACCATTCCCTGTAACTTGAGTTTTGAATTATAGAGGTTTTTTTAGTGTGCTGTATTGCACTTGTCGTCTTTAAATGTCCAAGTTTTGTGGGTAAAGTGTTACCTTAGTTCTATTCTGTGGTGATATATATAATAATCCTTTAGGGCTTACTTCATTCGTTGTTATATCGTGCGTGGCCGTTGGTGCTAACTGAGTGACTGGTTCGGTAAGTGGTACTGACGTGGCGTAGGTTGTGTGACGTGTTCCGTGTGGTGATTGGCTGGCTACTTATTGATCGAGTGTCTGTTGGGTATATCTTGACTAATTATGTAACGTTGGCGGGTGGAACCGGTTGGTGTGGTGGCTTTCAAGTGTGGTGCATCTTAAAAGTACGGTATCTGTAGGGGTTCAAATAAGGGGTTTGGTTCAATGGGTATTTGTTCAGGAATTAATTCATTGTTGCCATGCAGTGTTTGCATGTATAACTTCTGTTGGTAGTAGGAGGGTTTGTTTTTCAATACTTTCTGGTAATGACATTACTAAAAAATATTGACAAACAAACCATCCTACTACAAACAGAACAATGACATTACTAAAAAGTATTGGAAAACAAACCATCCTACTACCATAAGAACATGACGTTACTAAAAAGTATTGACAAACAAATCCTCCTACTACCAACAGAACAATGACATTAATAAAAAGTATTGACAAACAAACCCTCCTACTACAAACAGAACAGTTCTACATACAAACACTGCATGGCAACAATGAATTAATTCCTGAACAAATACCCATTGAACCAAACCCCTTATCTGAACCCCTACTGATACCGCACCTTTAAGATGCACCACACTTGAAAGCCACCACACCAACCGGTTCCACACGCCAACGTTACATAATTAGTCAAGATATACCCAACAGACACTCGATCAATAAGTAGCCAGCCAATCACCACACGGTACACGTCACACAACCTACGCCACGTCAGTACCACTTACCGAACCAGTCACTCAGTTAGCACCAACGGCCACGCACGATATAACAACGAATGAAGTAAGCCCTAAAGGGTTATCATACATATCACCACAGAATAGAACTAAGGTAACACTTTACCCACAAAACTCGGACATTTAAAGACAATGACAAATGCAATACAGCACACTAAATAACTTCTATAATTCAAAACTCATGTTACAGGAAAAGGTGCCAGATGCTGCATGTGTAATGTGATTCTCCTGATGATGGACCAGCCGGTCCGAAACATGTTGAGAAAATTGTAAAAAATTGTAAATGTAAAAAGAAAAATAAAAGTGTATCAAGTTGGAAAAGAAACAAAGTATGTATTACTGTGGTAGTGTGTCAATTTCCTACTCCAGTAATCTGGTACTATGGCAATTTCGTAAATAATACTGTGGTATTATGACAAAACCCTACAATTGTACTGTTGTACTATGGCAATTTCCAACTATAGTAATGTTGTAATGTGGCAATATGCTACTGAAATGTTGTGGTACTGCGCCAATGTCCTACTACAGTACAGTAGTATTGTGGCTTTGTACAACTGTAGTAATGTGGTAGTGTGTTAAATTCCTACTCACGTTCTGTGCTGCAGTGGCACTTTCCTACATTAGTACTGTGGTCCCATTTCAAAATCGTACATTAGGACTGTTGTATAGTGGCAATTTACAACTATAACAAGGTTTTACTGTGGGAATATCCTACAATAGTAGTGTGGTACTGTGGCATTGTCCTACTAGAGTAATGTGGTGTTGTGGAAATATCCTACAATAGTACTCTGGTACTGTGTCATTGTCCCACCATAGTACTCTTGTACTGTGGCAATGTTCCACCACAGTACTGTCGTACTGTGGCAATACCCTTTTTTAGTACTGTGGTACCGTGGCATAGTCCTACTATAATAATATTGTAATGTGCCAATGTACTTATATAGTAGAGTTTAACTGCGGCATTGTCCTAATGTAGTACTGTAGTATTGTGGTAATGTCATACTATTGTAATGTTATACTGTGGCATTGTCCTACTACAATACTGTGGTGTTGTCGTAAAGTTATACTATAGTATTTTGGTACTGTGGCAATGTCCTGCTATAGTATGGTTCTACAGTGACAAAGTCCTTTAATAATACTGTGGTAATATGGCAATATCCTACTTTGTTCTGTGGTACTGTGTCATTGTGGTGCTGTTGTACTGTAGTAATCTGGCAATTTCTGGCTATGGTACTGTGGTTTTGTGCAATATCATACTGTAGTACTGTGATAATGTCATTGTTTTTCTGCAGCACTGAGGTACTATCGCAATATCCTACTTTAGTACCGTTGTATTGTGGCTTTGTCCCACTTTAATAATGTAGTACTATGGCGTTGTCCTACTACTGTATTGTGTTACTGTGTCACAGTCCTACAATAGTATTGTGTTAATGCGGCATTGTCCTACTCTAGTACTCCGGTACTGTGACATTTATCTAATGAGTACTGTGGTACTGTGTAACTGTCCTACAATAGTAATGAGTTAAAGTGGCAATGAACTACAATAGTATTATGGTATACTTTTACTCTCCTACTATATTACTGTGGTACTGACGAAATGATCTACTATAGTGCTGTGTTAGTCTGGCAATGTCCTTTAGTACTGTGGTACTGTGGTAATATACTTCTATAGTACTGTGGTGCTGTGGCTAAGACCTATTATAGTATTGTGGTACTTTGGCAATGTCCTACTACAGTACTGTGGTAAAGTGGCATTGTCCTACTATAGTACTGTGGTACTATGGCGATGACATACAATAGTACTGTGGTACAGTGGAAATATCCAACTATAGTAGTGTGGTATTGTAGCAATTTCCTTCTAAATTAGTTTGGTAATGTGGCATTGCCCTAATGTTATACTGTGGTAGAGTTGCAGTGTCCTACTATAGTACTGTTCTAATTTGGCTTTGCCCTACTATAGTAATGTACAGTGGCATTGTCCTACTTTATTACTGTGGTACAGTGGCATTGTCCTACTATAGTGCTGTTGTAATTTGGCAATGTCGTACTATAGTACCGTGGTACTGTGGCATTTTCCTTCTATAGTACTGTGGTACTGCGGCATTTTCCTACTATATTTCTGTGGCACTGTGGCAATGTCCTGCTATAGTATTGTTGTATTGTTGCATTGTTCTCTTCTAGTACTGTGGTACAATTGCAATATCATATTGCAGTTGTGTAATATTTTGGCAATTTCCTACTATAGTATTGTTGTACTGATGCAATGTCCTACATTAGTTCTGTTGTATTGTGTCAATGTCCTTCTATATTACTATGGAATTTTTGGCTATATCAAAATATAGTTCTGACTTATTGTGTCTATGACCTGCTATAGTATAGGGGTTCTGAGTCAATATCCTACTATAGTTCCGTGGTATTGTGTTAAGGTCTTACTATGGTAATTTGGCATTGTCCTACTGTAGTACTGTTGTACTGTGGCATTGTCCTACTATAGTACTGTGTTACTGTGAAAATGTCCTGTTATTGTACCGTGATACTGTGGCATATTCCTACCATAGACCTGTGGTCCTTTGGCAAAATTCTACTATAGTACTCTGGTACAGTGGCATTGTCCTACTGTAGTAATATGGTACAATGACAATGTCGTACTATAATACTGTGGCATTGTCCTACTCTGGTAATGAGGAATTGTGTCAAAGTCAGTCTCTACTACTGTGTAACTGTGGCTTTGTCTAACTATAGTACAGTGTTTCTGTTGCAATAGCGTACTATAGTACTGTGGTAGTGTGGCAATATCCTACTACAGTACTGTAGTAATGTGGCTTTATCCAACAGTAATACTGTTGTATTCTGTCAAATTCCTACAATATAACTGTGGTACTGTAGCAATTTTCTACCCTCGCACTGTTTTCTCAGGCCAAATCCTAAAATAGTATGTGGATATGTCCAACTATATTACAGTTGTACTGTGGCAATGACCAACAGAACTGTGTTAATTAGGCTATGTCCTACTACAGTACAGTAGTACTGTGGCTTTGTCCAACTATTGTACTTTGATAATGTGTCAATTTCCAACTCTAGTACTCTGGTACGGCGGCAATTTCCTACAATAGTACTGTGTTACATTGGCAAAATGCTACAATAATTCCGTTGTATTGTAGAAATGTCCAACTCTAGTACAATTGTACTGTGGCAAAATTCTACTAAAGTGATGTGGTGCTGTGGAATTGTCCTACTATAATACTGTGCTATTGTGTCATTGTCCTAATATCGTGCTGTGGTATTGTGGCAATGTTCTACCATTGTACTGTGGTACTGCTGCAATGTCCTACTACAGTACTGTGGTACTGTGGCAATGCCCTTTTATAGTACTTTGGTAGTGCAGCTTTGTACTACAATAATAATGTGGTAAATTGCCCTTGTCATAACATAGAATTGTGTTACTGTGGAATTGTCCTAATATACTACTGTGGTAATGAGGTAATGTCCAACTCTGGTACAGTTTTACTTTGGCATTTTCCTACTATACTACTGTGGTATTGTCATAATTTCCTAATATAGTATTTCGGTACTGTGGCAATGTCCTACTATAGTATTGTTGTAATATGACAATGTCCTACAATAGTACAGTGGTTTTGTTTCAATAATCCACTATTGAACTCTTGTACTCTGATATTGTCATGCTGTAGTACTATGGTAATGTGGCAAATTCTTCCTATGGCACTGTGGCTTTGTTCAATATACTGCTATAGTAATGTGGCAATGGGTTATTGTCCTTCTGTAGTCCTGTAGTAGTGACGCAATGTCCTACATTAGTACCGTCGTGCTGTGACTTTGTCCTAATTTAGTAATGTGGTACAATGGCATTGCACTACTTTGGTATTGTTTTAGTTTGGCATTGTCCTTCCGAAGTACTTGGTTACTGTGTCATTATCCTACTGTAGTATTGTGTTACTGTGGCATTGTCCGACTATAGTACTGAGGTATTGTGACATTTTCCTACCAACGTACCCTTGTACAGAGCTACAGTCCTACCATAGTACTGTGTTATTGTGGAAATGGCCTACTCTAGTTCTGTGATAGTGTGACAATGTCCTGCTATAGATATGTGACAGTGTGGCAATATACTACTATAGTATTTAGGTGCTGTGGCTATGACCTACTATAGTATTGAGGTACTGCGGCAATGACCCAGTATAGTACTGAGGTAAAGTGGCAATGTTCTACTATAGTACTGTGGTATGGTATCAAAGTGCTACTAGAATACTGTGGTACTGTATATATGTCCTACTATATTACTGTGGTACTGTGGTAATATCCTACTATAGTCTGTTGCTACTGTGGAAATATCCTTCTATAGTACTGCGGTACTGTGGCATTGTCCTATTATAGTACTGTGATAATGTTACATTGTCCTACTCTAGTAAATTTGTACTGTGGTATTGCCCTAGTACAATAATATGGTACTGTGGAATTGTCGTACATTAGTACTGTGGTAATATGGCATTGTCGCACTATAGTGCTGTGGTAGTTTTGCAATGTCTTACTATAGTATTGTGATACTGTGGCATTGTCCTACTATAGAATGTGGTACTGTGGCAATGTCCCACTATAATACTGTGGCATTGTCCTTCCATAGTAATATGGTAATGTGGCAAAGAGCTACTATAGTTTAGTGGTATTGTGTCCATGTCCTGCTATAGTACAGTGGTACTGTGGCAACATCCTTCTAATGTTCTGTGGTACTGTAAAATTGTCGAAATCTAGTACTTTGTTAATATTGCAATGCCTTTTTATTTTATTTTTTTGTGGTAAATATCCTACTATATTACTGTGGTAATGTGGCATTATACATATGTAGTACTATGGTACTATAGCAATGTCCTATGGTAGTACAGTGTTACGGTGGCTTTGTCCTTCTTCAGTACTGTGTTACTGTGGCATTGTCCTAGTATAGTACTGGGTTACTGTGGCATTGTCCCACTATATATCTGTGGTAATGTGGCATTTTCCTGCTAAAATAATCTGGTACTATGTTACTGTCCTAATATGGTACTGAGGTACAGATTCTAAGCCCTACAATACTACTGTTGTATTGTTTCACAGTCTTATTATTGTTCTATGGTACTGTGAAAATGACCTACTATAGTAATGTGGTGGCATGCCAATGACCTACTACAATACTGTGGTACTGTGGCAATATCCTACTATAGTACTGTGGTGCTGTGGCAATATCGTACTATAGTACTGTGGGACGGTAGTAATTTCCTACTATAGGACTGTTGCACTGTGTCATAGCCTGACTTTCGTACCCTTGTACTTTGGTAATGCCCTGCTATAGTACTTTCTTAGAGTCGGAATGTTCTATTCTAGGGCTGTGTTATTATGGCAATTTCGTAATCTACTACTGTGGTAATGTGGCAAAGTCCTACTATAATACTGTGGTATATTGACAAAAACCTACTATAGTACTGTGGTACATTGGCAATGTCCTATTACGTTACTGTGGTACAGTGTCATTATACAACTATAGTACTATTGTAATGTAGATTTATCCAACTATAGTACAGTGTGTATGGTTGCAAATTCGTACTATTGTCCCGCTCTAATATGGCTTTGTCCTACTATAGTACTGTGGCACTGCGGCATTGTTCTACTCTAGTACCGTGGTGTTTTGGCTGTGTGCAACTATAGTACTGTCGTAATTTCGCCATGTCCTACTAAAGTACTAAGGAACTGAGGCAAAGTCCTACTATAGTAGGGTGGTAATGAGTCATTTTCCTACTATGGTATTGTGGTATTGTGGCAAAGTCCAACACTAGTGCTGTTGAACTGTGGCAATGTTCTACTATTGTAATCTGGTAATGTGGCAATTTTCCACTATATTACTTTGAAATTTTGTCAAACTAATGCTATGGTACATTGGTCCTGGTTCAAAGCTCTACTATAGAATTGTGTTACTCTGGCAATGTCCTACAATGGTAATTTTGTACGGTGGCAATTTCGTACAATTTTCCTGTGGTACTGTGGCAATGTTGTACCATAGAACACTCGTAATGTGACAATGCCCTCCTATAGTTCTGTGGTATTGTGAAAATGCTCTACTATGTTATCGTGGTACTCTCACAATGACCTATGCTAATACTGTGGTACTGTGGCATTGTCCTACTACAGTTTTGTCGTATTGTGGCAATGTCCACTGTAGTAATGTGATGCTGTGGCATTGTCCTACTTTAGTTTTTGTTTATTGAGGCAAGGTCCTACTATGGTAACCTGGATTGGTTCTACTATATTTCCGTGGTATTTTGTGTAAGTCCTACTATAGTAATATGGTACATATTCGTAGTATAGTAATGTGATATTGTGCAATGTCCTACTCCAGTGAAGTTGTACTGTGGCATTGTCCTACTCTAGTACTGTGGTAGATTAGCATTGTCCTACTATAGTTCTGTTTTATTGTAGCAATGTATTTCTATGGTAATGTGGTACTGCTGCCATGACCTTCTCTTTTAATGAGGTATTATGTCAATGGCCCAATATATTACTGTGGTACTTTGTTCTTTTATAGTAGTGTGGTACAGTGGCATTATCCTAATATATTGCTGTGGTACTGTGGCATTGTCCTACTATAGTACTGTGGCACTGTGATATTGCCCAAATATAGTACTGTTATACTGTGGCATTGTCCTTCTGTAGTACAGTTGTAACTGTGGCATTGTCCCACTATAGTGCTGTGGTACATTTGTATTATCGTACTATAGTACTGTTGTAATGTGACATTGTTCTACTTTAGTACTGTGGTACAATCGTATTTCCTTACTATAGCAATATGGTACTGTGGCTTTGTCCTTCTTTAATGTGCCACAGTAGCAATGTCCTACTCTAATACTGTGGTAGAGTGGCATTGTCGTACTTTAGAACTGTGGTACTGTGGCAATATCTTACTATGGTAAAGTGGTATTGTGTCTTTGTCCTACTTTAATACTGTGGTACTGTGGCAATATCGTATTATTGTTCTGTTGTACTGTGATTTTGTCGTAGTGTAGTACTGTTGTAATATGGCAATGTCTTCCTAAATTCTTGTGATATTAATGCAAAATCCTACTATGGGACTGTGGTAATGTGGCATTGTCCATTTGTAGTACTGTGGTATTGTGGCAATGTCCTACTCTATTATTGTGTTACTGTGGCATTGTCCTACTATAGTAGTGTGTTACTTTGGCATTGTCCAAATATAGTACTGTTGTAGTGTGGCACTGTCCTACTGGTGTATTCTTGTACTGTGTCACTGTCCTACTATACTACTGTGGTACAGTGGCAATGCCCTAAAATAGTAATGTGGCACTGTTGAAATGTCCTACTATAGTACTGTGGTAGTTTTTCTATATACTACTACAGTATTGTGGTGCTGTGGTTATGAGCTACTATAGAAGTGTAGTACTGTGGCATGTTCATTCTACAGTACTGTGAAAATGTGGTAATTTCCTACTCTAGTACTTTGGTAATGTGGCATTTTAATACTACACTTCTGTTTTATTGTGGCAATGCCCTACTATACTACTGTTGTAACTTAACAATTTCCTACTATGGTTCTGAGATACAGTGATATCGTCCTACTACATTACTGTGAAACTTTTGCATTACCCTACTTTAGTACATTCGTACAGTGGCAAAATCCTACTATAGCTCTGTAGTATTTTGGCAATTTCCTACTATAGTACTGTGGTACTTTGACAATGGCGTACTCTAGTACCGTTGTGTTGTGGCAATGTTCTTCTAATGTACAGTTGTACTGAATCTATTTCGTATTATTGTTCTGTGGTATTGTGGCAATGGCGTATCATAGTAGAGGGATTCTGTGTCAATGTCCTCCTTTATATCCATGGTGTTGTGCTAATGTGTCATACTATCTTGCTGTGGTATTTTCCTACTGTAGTACTGTTGTAATCTGGCATTAACCTACTATAGTACAGTGTTACTGTGACAATGTCCTGCTATAGTACTGTGATCCTGTGGCATTTTGTACGATAGAACTGTGGTTTTTTAGCAATAACCTGCTATAGTACTGTGGTACAGTGGCATTGTCCTACTCTAGTAATGTGGTACTTTGGCAATGTTCTACTATAGTGCTATGGCATTGTCCTTCGCTAGGAATGAGGAACTGTGTCATTGTCCTACTCTACTACTGTAGTACTGTGGTATTGTACTGCTATAGTACTGTGTTTCGGTTGCAATATCCTACTTTATTACTGTGGTAATGTGGCAATGTCCTACTACAGGACAGTAGAAATGTGGGTTTTACAGCTGTAGTACTGTGGTACTGAGTTAATATCCTAATCTAGTAATGTGGTACTGTGGCAATTTTCTACAATAGTATTGCGGTACTGTGGCAAAATCCTACAACAGTACTGTTGTACTGCGGAAATACCCAACTACAGTACAGATGTACTGTAGCAATATCCCACTATAGTACTCTGATACTGTGGCAATGCAATTTTTATTACTGTGGTACTGTGTCATTGTCCTAATATAATAATATGGTAATGTGGATAATGCCCTTCAATACTAATGTGGCAATGTGCCATTGTCCTACTATAGTACTGTGGTACTGTGGCAATGTCCTACGATAGTACACTGGTACTGTTGCAATGTCATACTATAGTAATGTGGAACTGTGGCAATGCTCTTTTATAATAATGTGGTACTGTGATATTGTCCTATTATTATAATGAGGTAATGTAGCAATGTCCTATTATAGTAATGTGTTACTGTGGCATTGTCCTAATATAGTACTGTGTTATTGTTGTAATGTCCTACTATGGGACTGTGTTAATATGGCACATTCCTACTATAGTACTTTTGTAATTTCATAATGTCCTACTATAGTATTACTTTACTGTGGCATAGTCCTTCTATACTACGGTTGTAATGTTGCAATGCCCTTCAATTGTACTCTGGTAATGTGGCAATTTCATACTATTTATCAGTGGTACTGTGTCATTGTCGTGCTGTAGTACTTTTGTAATATGGCAATGTCCTATTTTAGTACCATTTTATGTACCATTTACGTACTTTAGTATTATGGTAATATGACATTTTCTAAATGTCGTACTATGTTACTGTGGCAATGTCCTACTATGATATCGTTGCATAGAGTCAATTAACTACACTATTTTTTTGGTAATAAGGCAATGTTTTACTATATTACACTGGTACTGTGGCATTGTCCCAATAACGTTCTGTGGTAATTTGGTAATATTCTACCATAGTACACTCGTACAGTCGCATTATCCTACTCTTGTACTGTGGTAGAGTGTAATTGTTTTACTATAGTTCTGTGGTATTGTGGCAATGTCCCACTATACTAAGGTAGTGCTGTGTCATTGTCCTACTATTCTTTTGTTGTATTGAGGCAATGTCCTTCTATAGTATTGTGGTGGTGTTTATTGTCCTACTATAGTACTGTAGTACAGTGGCAATGTTCTACTATGGTACTGTGGTACTTTTGCAATGTCCTTCTATAGTACAGTGGTACTGTTGCATTGTCATTATTTAGTACAGTGGTACTGTAGCATTGTCCTATTTTAGTAGAGTTGTAACTATGGGATTTTCCTACTATAGTGCTGAGAACATTGACAATGTCGTACTATTGTATTGTTATGTGGCATTTTACTATTATAGTACTGTGATACTGTGGCATTGTCCTACAATAGTATTGGTAGGTGGGCATTGTGCTACTATAGTACAGTGCCACAGTGGCAATGTCCTATATAGAACTGTGGTAGAGTGTCATGGTCCTCCTATAGTATTGTGATAATGTGCCATGGTCCTACAATCTTTCAGAATTATTGCATCATTGTCCTAGTATAGTTGGTTGTTAATGTGCAACTATTGTTCTGAGGTACTCTGGCAATGTCGTACTGGAGTACTCTGGTAATGTGGCAAAGTCTTCCTATATATCTGTGGTTTTGTGCCATTTTCCTAGTATAGTAATGTGGTAATGTGGCATTGTCCACCTGTAGTACTGTGGCACTGTGGCAGGGTTCTATTGTAGTCCTTAGTAATGTGAAATAGCCCAAATTTAGTAATGTTTTACATTGAAATTGTCCTAAAGTATGATAGTTTATTGTCGCATTGCCCTAACACAGTACTGTGTTATTGTAGCATAGTTCTACTACAGTACTTTGTTCTTGTGGCATTGTCCTACTATAGTATTTTTACTGCGGCATTTTCTAATCCTCTGGTACTGTGTTACTCTCCTACAATAGTACTGTTATACAGTGGCAAAGCCCTAAAAAGTGCTGCGTTATTATTTCACTCTCCTAATATAGTACTGTAGTACTGTGGATATAACCTACTGTGGTATTGTGCCAATGCCCTGCTATAGTACTGTGGTATTGTAGTAATACGCTACTATAGAACTGTAATGCTGTGGCTATGACCTACTCTAGAAATGTAATAGTGTCTTTTTCCTATTACAGTATTGTGGTAATTTCCTACTCAAGTACAGTGGTAATGTGGCATTCTCCTTTTATAGTACAGTGGTGCTGTGGCAATAGCCCACTTTAATATAGTGCTACTGTGGCAATTTCCTACTATAGAACTGTGGTATTTTCATTGACCTACAATTGTTTCATGGTACTGTGGTAATGCCCTACTATAATACTCTGGTACTGTGGCAATATTCTGCTATAGTTCAGTGGTATATTTGCAATATCCTTACATAGTACAGTGATAGTGTGTCAATGTCCTTCTATAGTACTGTGGAAATATGGCAATGCCCTACTATAGTACTGTGGTAATTTGGCAATATCCTCCTTTAGTATGGTGGTACTGTGTCATTTTTCTACTATTGTACTGTGGTACTGTGGCATTATCCTACTATAGTACTTTGGAAATTTGCAATGTCCTAGTATACTGCTGTTGTACTGTGCCATTGCCCGAATATAGTATTGTGGTAATGTGATAATGTCCTACTATATTATAGTGGTACCGTCGGATTGTACTATAATATTAGTGTCATTGTGGCAATTTCCTTACTTAGTATTGTGGTAATTTTGCATGTCCTACTATAGAACTGTGGCTTTTTGGAAATGTCCTACTATACCACTGTGCTACATTGGCTATGTGCTACTATAGCACTGTGCTACATTGGCTATGTCCTACTATAGTACTGTGGTACAGAGTCATTTTCCTACTATAGTACTGTTGTAATGTAAATTCAACCTACCATAGTTCTTTTGTAATATGGCATTGTACTACTGAAGTATTGTGGTAAAGTGGCATTGTCCTACTGTACTACTGTGGTACTGTGGCAATGTGCAACTATAGTACTATGGTACTGTGCCATTGTCCTACTATAGTACTATGGTATTGTGTCATTTTGCTACATTAGTACTGATGCACTATGTCAATGTCCTACTTGAGTACTGTGGTACTGTTGCAAAGTCCTACTGCAGTAGAGTGATACTGATTCAATGTCCTACTATGGTATTTTGGTACGGTGGCAATGTCCAGCTATACTACTGTGGAACTATGGCAAGATCCTACTATTGTAATCTGGTATTGTGGCAATGTTCATCTATAGTCCTGTGGTATCGTGTCAAAGCCCTACTTTGCTACTGTGGTACTGGGGCAATGTCCTCCAATTGTACTCTTTTACTGTGGCGATTTCCTACCGAGGTATTGTGGAACGGTGGCAATTACATACAATGGTACTCTCGTACTGGGTCAATGCTCTACTATTGTACACTGGTAGTGTGGCAATATCCTGCTATAGTTCTGTTGTATTGTGAAAAATTCTACTATAGTAATCTGGTACTGTGCAATGTCCTACTCTAGTACTGTGGTACAATCGCATTGTCCTACTATAGTTCTGTGGTATTGGGTCAATGTCCCTCTATAGTAATGTGGTGCTGTGGCATTGTCTTACTCTATTTTTGTTGTATTGAGACAATGTCTTACTATAGTACTTTGGTATTGTGGCATTGTTCTACTATATTAATGGAGTATTGTGTCAAAGTCATACTATAGGATTGTGGCAATATCCTACTATTGAACTGTGGAACTGTAGCACTGTGCCAGTTTAGTTCTGTGGTATGGTTTCAATGTCCTACTAGGGTAATGTGGTAGTGTGGCATTGCCCCTCTATTTTTCCGTGGTCTTGTGGCAAATACCTACTACAGTACTTTGGTTCAGCGGTATTGTCTTAGTATAGCTCAGTGCTATTGTGGCAAAGTCCAACTGTAGTACTGTGGTACTGTGCCATTGTCCTACTATACTTCTGTGGTATTGTGGCAATGTCCTACTATTGTACTGTTGAAATTTAGCATTGTCCTTCTATAGTTGTTCGGTATTGTGTCAATATCCTACTATAGTACTTTGGTACTTGGGCATTGTCCTACCATAGTTATGTGGTACTGTGTCAATGCCCTACTTTAGTACTGTGTTACTGTTTCATTTTTGTACTATAGTTCCGTGGTATTGTGGCAATTTCCTACTATAATACTGTGGTACTGTGGCATTCAACTACTATAGTTTTTTGGTATTGTGTCCATGTCCTACTATAGTACTTTCGTACTGTGTCATTGTACTACTATAGTACTGTGGTATTGTTGCATTGTACTTCTCTAGTACGGTGGTACTTTGGCAATATCCTTCTCAAGTTCTGTAGTATTGTGTCAAATTTGCTACTATTCTACTGTGGTACTGTGGCACTTTCCTTCTCCAGTTCTGTTGTATTCGGTCAATGTCCGTCTATAGTACTGTGGTGCTGTGGCTATATCATAATATTGTTCTGTGGTATTGTTGCAATGTCCTGCTATATTACAGGGGGTTCTCTGCCAATGTCCTACAATTGATCTGTGGTTTTGTGATAATATCGTGCAATGGTCCTGTGGCACTGACCTACTCTGTTACTTTTGTACTGTGGCATTGTCCTACTATAGTACTGTGAATTTGTGGCATTTTCTTACTATAGTACAGTGTCTTTTGTCAATATCCTACTATATTACTTGGTACAGTGCTATTGTCCTACTGTAGTAATGTGATGCTGTGGCAATGTTCTATTATAGTAATGTTGTACTGTGGGTTTCTTCTATTCTACTAATGAGGAACTGTGTGAGTATCCTACTCTAGTAAAGTTGTACAGTGGCATTGTCCTGCTATAGTACTGTGTTTCTGTTGCATTATCCTACCATAATATTCTGGTAATATGTCAATGTCCAACTATAGTAGAGTAGTACTGTGGCATTGCCCAACTGCAGTGCTGTGGTATTGTTTCTATTTTCAACAATACTACTGTGGACCTTTGGTAACATCCTGTATTAGAAATGTGGCAATTTCCAACTATAGTACCGTTGTACTGTAGCAAAGTCCTACTATGGTACTGTGGTACTGTGGCAATGCACATTTTTAGTACTCTGGAATTGTGGCATTGTCCTACTATAATAGTTTGGCACTGTGTCATTGTCCTATTCCAGTACTGTTGTGCTGTGTCAATGGTTTACTATAGTGCTCTGGTATTCTTGCAATGTCGTTCCATAGTACTGTGGTACTGTGGCAATGCTATTTCATTGTACTGTGGTTCTGTGGTATTGTCCTATTATAATAATGTAATGTGGCAATGTCCTGTTATAGTAATGTTCTACAGTGGCATTGTCCTAATATAGTACTGTGGTAATGTCCTACTATAGTACCGTGTTACTGTTGTTTTTTCCTACTATAGTACTGCGGTAAAGTGTCATTGTCTTTCTTTAGTGCTGTGGCACGTTGGAAATGTCCTACTTATTAACGTTGTATGGTGGCATTGTGGCAATGTCCTCCTCTATTATTGTGGTACTATGGCAATATTCTACTATAGTGTTGTGGCTCTGGCAATTTCCTACTATAGTACTGTTGTAATGTTGCAATTTTCTAAATTTATACTATGGGACTGTTGCAAAGTCCAACTATAATCCTGTATTAGAGTGCTAATCTCCTTCCATATTACATTGGCATTTTCCTACTCTAGTAGTTTTTTATGTGGCAAGGCTCTACTAGCGTATTGTGGTACTGTATCATTTTCCTACTATAGTACTGTGGTACAGTTTTAATGTCCTACTCTAATATTCTGGTATTGTATCAATTTTCTACTATAGTATTGTGGTTCATTGGCAATGTCCCTATATAGTAAAGTGTTACAGTGTTAATATCCTTATACAGTATTGTGGCAAATTCCTACTATAATATTTTTTTATGTGGCAATGTCCCACAATAGTACTGTGGTGGTATGGGAATGTTCGACTATAATAATGTGGTATTGTGACAATTTCCTTACTTAGTACTGTGGTATTGTTGCAATATCCTAATTTAGTACTGTTGTAATGTGAATTGTCCTCCTATTGTATTGTGGCACTGTCATTCTCATCCCATAGTACTGTGTTACTGTGGTAATTTCCTACGAGAGAGCTGCGGTACTGTGGCAATGTTCTATTATACTGGGGTGTTAGCATGGCAAATGTCTTACTACAGGACTGCGGTACCATGGCTTTGTCCTCCTGTAGTAGTGTGGTAATGTGATAATGGCCTACTATTTTACGTAGTAGTGAAGTAATGTCTTACTATAGTTCTTTGGTACTGTGGCAATGTCCTACTATAGTATCGTGGTGATGTGACAATGTCCTACTACAGTTCTATAGTACTTTGACAACGCCCCAAATTAAAATTGTGGTACTGTGTCATTGTCTTATTATAGTTCTGTGGCATTATTGTACTATAGTACTGTATTACTGTGGGAATGTCCCACAATTGTCTTGTTGTCCTGTGGCATTTTACTACTACAGTAATATAGTACTATGGCAAAGTCGTTCTTTAGTAATTTCATACTGTGGCGTTGTCCAAATATAGTACTGTGGTACAGAGGAATTTTCCTTCTAAATTATTGTGGTACTCTGGCAATGACCTATATTACTGTGGTACTGTGGTATGATAGTAGGTACATTGGCATCGTCGCACTATACTTCTTTGGTAATAAGTCAATGTCCAACAATAGTACTCTGGTACATTGGCAATGTCCTACAGTAATAGTTTTCTATTTTTCAATTTCCTACAATTACACTTTTGTACACTGGAAATGTCCTATTATAGTACGGTAGTACTGTGGCAATTTACTACTATATTACTTTGGAACTGTGGTAATTTCCTACTATAGTAATGTGGTACTGTGACATTGTCCTACTATAGTGCTGTGGAAATTTCCCACTATGGAAATTTGGTACTGTGGCATTGTCCTACTATAATGCTGTGGTAGTGTTGCAATGTCCTTCTATAGTACTGTGGATATGGGTTACTGTACTACTATTGTACAGTTGTAGTGTGATAAAGTCCTAAAATATTATTGTGGTGTTGTGACTATGTCATAGTACTGTGGTACAATGGCTATGTCCTTATATAGGACTATGGTACACTCTCAATTTATTTGTGTTACTGCGGTAATTTGGCAATGCCCTAATGCAATACTGTGTTAATCTGGCTTTGTCCTACTATAGTACTGTGGCAATCGTTCAATTTCCTACTTTAATACCGTGGTCCTTTGGCAATTTCCTACTATAATACTGTAGTACTGTGGCATTATCCTACTAAAGTACAGTGTTACTGTGTCTATGTCCTACTATACTACTTTGGTACGGTTGCATGTTACAATGTCCTACTATAGTAATATGGTTCAGTTGCAAAATTCTACTATAGTATTGTGGTAAGGTGGCTTTGTGCTACTATAGTACTGAGGTACTGTGGTACGGTGGGAATGACCTACAATATTACTGTAATATTGGGGCAATGTTCTACTATATTACTCTGGCACTTTGGCAATGTCCTAAATTAATTCTTTGGTAATGTGACAATGTCCTGCTATTGTACAGAAGTACTGTGTCAATGTCCTACTATGGTGACGTCGTACGGTGGCATTGCCTTATAATTGTACTGTGGTACTTTAGCAATATTCTATTATAGCAATTTGGTATTGTGGCTATGTCGTTGTATATTTCTGAGATATTTTGTCATTATCCTACTGTAGTAATGTGTTTCTGTGGCAACGTCCCAATACAGATCTGTTGTATTGTGGTGTTATCCTACCATAGTGCATTGGTATTGTGGCAATGTCCTACTATAGTTTTTATGTATTGTGGTTACAACCTCCCGCAGTATTGTGGTACGGTTTCAAAGCCCTACTTTAGTACTGCGGTACTGCGGGATTATCCTACTTTAGTACTGTCGTACTGTGGCAATGTACCACCATTGTACTGCGGTCCTGTAGCAATAACCTACAATAGTACTTTCGTACTGTGTTATTTCCCTTCCGTACAACTGTATTAATGGGGCAATGTCCTAGTATAGTACTGTTGTATTGTGGCATTGTCCTACTATAGTACTGTGGGAAATGTGTCATTTACCTACTATAGTACAGTGGTACTGTTTCAATGTCCTACTATAGTACTGTGTTTCTGTGGAATTGTACTACTATAGTACTATATTTTTGAGGCAATATTCTACTACTATAGTATTTTGGTACTGTGGCAATATCCTACTATTGTACTGAGGTATTGTTGCAATGTCCTACTCTAGTGCTGTGGTACCGTGGCAATGTCCTACTCTAGTAGTGTGGTACTGTGTCAATGTTCTAATATGGTATTGTTGAATTGTGGAAATTTCCTTACTTAGTATTGTGGTACTGTGTTAATGTACTAATATAGTACTGCCGTACTGTGGCAATGTCCTACTATAGTAACGTGGTAATGTTGCAATGTCCTACTATAGTAATCTGGTACTTTGGCAATGTCGTAATATTGTACTGTCATACTGTGTCATTGTCCTACTATAGTAGTGTGGCATTATACTACTATAGTACTGTGGTAGAGTACCAATGACCCACAATAGTCCTGTTGTACTGTGGCACTTTCCTACTATAGTAATTTTGTACTATGTCAGTACCCTAATTTAGTATTTTCGTACTGTGTTATTGTCCGACTATATAAACCTTTATCGTACGGCATTTAAATCCCGTCTTCGTGCTCACGGTACGGAGTTTTCTCCGCGACGGCCCTTTAAATGCTCAGTGC
>Ga0268261_10000588_pt1 | contig 23190 bp, 6 predicted proteins | sample TergutNc150P1_FD_190353 | JGI IMG/M metagenome (GOLD analysis project Ga0268261, IMG submission 190353) | Nasutitermes corniger P1 segment gut microbial community from laboratory colony in Florida, USA - Nc150 P1 (SPAdes) (version 2) | ecosystem: Host-associated > Arthropoda: Insects > Digestive...
CCTAGCCTATTTCTTTAGAGATCACAAATGTTTAGCCTTACAAATTTAGAGACTCTAACTCTCCTGTCCTATAACTTTAGAGACTCTAGAATTTCGACTTTTTAATTTAGAGGCTCTAATTCTCCTGGCCTATTCCTTTAGAGACTATAATATTTTCGCCCTTTAATATAGAGACTCTAACTGTCCTGGCTTGTTCCTTTAGAAACCATAAGACATTCGAATTATTAATTTAGATTCCCTAACAGTCCAGGCCTATTCCTTTAGAGAATCTATGATTTTCGCCTTATTAATTTAGAGACACTAACTGTCCTGGCTATTACTTCCAGACTCTAAGATTTTCGCTTTATTAATTTGGAGACCCTAACTGTCCTGCACTTTTCGTTTAAAGACTGAGTCTTCCGCCCTATTAATTGAGAGACCCTAAATGTCCTGGCCTATTCCTTTAGAGACTCTAAGATTTTCGCCTTATTAATTTAGAGATTCTAACTCTCTTGGCCTATTCCTTTAGAGCCACTAAAATTTTCGCCTTATTAATTTAGATACCCTAAATCTTCTGGCCTATTCATTTAGAGACTCTAAGAGTTTCGCCTTATTAATTTAGAGAATCTAACTGTCCAGGCATATGGCTTTAGAGCCTCTAAGAGATTCGCCTTAATAATTTGGAGGCTCTAACTGTCCTGGCCTATTCCTTTAGAGACTCTAAGCGTTTCGCCTTATTAATTTAGAGTCTAACTCTCCTGGCCTATTCCTTTAGAGACTTTAATAGATTATCCTTATTAATTTAGAGACTGACTGTCCTAGCCTATTCTTCTTGGAGACACTAGTTCATTCGACTTATTAATTTAGAGACTAACTGTCCTGGCCTACTCCTTTAGAGACCCTAAGATTTTCGCCTTACTTATTTAGAGACTTACATTCCTGGCCTATTCGTTTAGAGAAACTAAGTGTTTCGACTTATTCTTTTAGAGATACTAATTGTCCTGGCCTATTCGTTCTGAGACTCTATGAGTTTCGCCTTATTCTTTTAGAGAACCCAACTGTCCAGGCCTTTTCCTTTAGAGACTCTATGAGACTATGCTTTTTAATTTAGAGTCTAAATGTCCTGGCCTATTCCTTTAGAGACTCTAAGATTTTCGCCTTATTAATTTTGAGACTAACTGTCCTGGCTTATTCGTTTAGAGACACCAAAATTTTCCTTTATAATTTAGAGACAGTCTTGACCTATTCATTTAGAGACTCCAAATGTTTGCCTTATTTCATTTAAAGTATCTAACTCCCCTGGCCTATTACTTTAGAGACTCCAAGACTTTCGCCTTATTTAATTTAGAGAGTCTAAATCTCTTGTACTATTTCTTAAGTGTCTCTATGAGTTTCGCCTTATTAATTTAGAGACCAACACTCCTGTCCTATTCCTTTACAGACACCAAGAGTTTCGCCTTATTTAATTTAGAGTCTCTAACTGTCCTGGCCTTTTCCTTTAGAGCACCCTAGAGTTTCGCCTTATTTAATTTAAAGACAATAACTGTACTGACCTATTCCTTTAGAGAAACGAATAATTTCGCCTTATTTAATTCAGAGACACTAAATGTCCTGGCCTCTTCCTTTAGGGACTCCAAGAGTTTCGGCTTATTTAATTTCGAGACACTAACTCTCATTGCTTATTCCTTTAGAGACACTATGTGTTTCGCATTATCCCTTAAGAGACTCTAAATATCCTGTCCTATACCTTTAGAGACTCTAAGTGTTTCGACTAATTCTTTTTGAGACCCTAATTTTCCTGGCCTATTACTTTAGAGACTCAATGTGTTTCGACCTATATAATTTAGAGATTCTAGCTGTCCTGGCCTAATCCCTTAGAGGCACTAAGTGTTTCGTCTTATTTTTTAGAGGCTCTGTGTTGGCCTATTCCTTTAGAGACTGCAAGGTTTTTCGCCATATTTAATTTAGAGACTCTAACTGTCCTGGCCTATTACTTTAGAGGATCTAAGAGTTCGGCCTTACTTAATTCAGAGATTCTAACTGTCCTGGCCTAATCCTTTAGAGAATCTAAGAGTTTCGCCTTATTTAATATAGAGATTCTTACTGTCCTGACCTATTACTTTAGAGACACTAAGTGTTTCGCCTTATTTAATTTAGAGTTTATAAATGTCCTGGCCTATTAGTTTAGAGACTTTAAGTGTTTTGCCTTATTTTTTTTAGAGCTTCTAACTGTCCTGGCCTATTCCTTTAGAGACACCAAGAGTTTCGCCTTATTTAATTTAGAGACTCTAACAGTCCTGTCCTATTACTTTAGAGATTCCAAGAGTTTCGCCTTATATAATTTAGAGACACTAACTGTCTTGGCCTTTTCCTTTAATGACCCTAAGCGTTTCGTCTTATCCTTTTAGAGACTCTAACTGTCCTGGCCTATTCCTTGAGAGAAACCAAGTGTTTCGCATTATTTAATTTAGAGACCCTAACTGTCCTCTCCTATTCCTTTAGAGACTCTAAGAGTTTCGCTTTATTCAATTTAGGGACTCTAACTCTCCTGGCCTATTCTTTAGAGAATCCATAATTTTCGCCTTATTTAATTTAGAGTCTCTAAGAATCCTGGCCTATTTCTTTAAAGTCTCCAAGAGTTTCGCCTTATTTTTTAGAGACTCTAATTCTCCTGGCCTATTCCTTTAGACACCAAGTGTTCCGCCTTATTTAATTTAGAGACCCTAACTGTCCTGGCCTATTACTTTAGAGAACCCAAGTGTTTCGCTTTATTTAATTTAGAGACTCTAACTGTCCTGGCCTATTGCTCTAGAGAACACAAGTGTTTCGCCTTATTCTCTTAGAGACTGTAACTGTCGTGGACTATTCCTTTAGAGACGCCAAGAATTTCGCCTTAATTAAATTTGAGACTCTTACGGTCCTGGCCTTTTCCTTTAGAGACTACAAGAGTTTCGCCTCATTCTTTTAGAGAACCTAACTGTCCTTGCCTATTCCTTTAGAAACTCCAAGAATTTCGCCTTATTTATTATGGAGTCTCTGTCCTGGCCTATTCCTTTAGAGACACCACGATTTTCGCCTCATTCTTTTAGAGATTCTAACTGTCCTGCCTAATCCCTTTAGAGACTCTAAGTGTTTCGCCTTATTCTTTTCTTTTCTTTTCTTTTCTTTTCTTTTCTTTTCTTTTCTTTTCTTTTCTTTTCTTTTCTTTTCTTTTCTTTTCTTTTCTTTTCTTTTCTTTTCTTTTCTTTTCTTTTCTATTCTTTTCTTTTCTTTTCTTTTATTTCCTTTTCTTTTCTTTTCTATTCTTTTCTTTTCTTTTCGCCTTATTCTTTTAGAGTTTCTCCTTATTAATTTAGAGTATAATTGTCCTGGCCTATTCCTTTAGAGACTCTTATGTGTTTCTCCTTATTACTTTATTGGCAATCTGTCCTCGCCTAACCCTTTGGTGTCTCTAAGTTTTCGCCTTATTATTTTAGAGACTACCTATCCTGCCTTATACATTTAGAGGCTCTAAGTTTTTCGACTTATTCTTTTAGAGACACTAGCTCTCCTGGAATATTCATTTAGAGACACTAAGATTTTCTCCTTATTAATATAGAGACTAAATTTCCTGTTTTATTCCTTTAGAGACTCTAAGAATTTCTCCTCATTAATTTAGAGACTAACAGTCCTGGCCTATTCTTTTAGAGACTAAGACTTTCTCCTTATTAATTTATAGACTAAGTGTCCAGGCCTATTCCTTTAGGGACACTGAGTTTCTCGTCTTATTTAATTTTGAGTCTCTAAATGTCGTGGCCTATTGCTTTAAGGATTCTAAGAATTTCGCCTTTTTAAATTTAGAAATTCTAACTGTCCTGGCCTCTTTCTTTATAGACCCCAAGTTTTTCGCCTTATTTAATATAGAGACTCTAATTGTACTGGCGTATTTCTTTAGAAAATTCAAGTTTTTCGCCGCATTTAATTTAGAGAATCTAACTGTCCTAGTCTATTCCTTTAGAGACGTCAAAGTGTTTCGCCTTATTTAATTTAGATACTCTAACTGTCCTGGCCTATTCCTTTAGAGACTCTAAGGGATTCGCCTTATTAATATAGATACTAACTCTCCTGCCCTATTCCTTTTGAGACTCTAAGTGTTTCGCCTTATTAATTTAGAGGCTAAATGTACTGGCCTATTACTTTAGAGACTACAAGTGTTTGGCATTATTAAATTTAGAGACTGTAACTGTACTGGCCTATTCCTTTAGAGACTCCAAGCGGTTCTCCTTATTTACATTAGAGACCCTAACTTTCCTGGCCTATTCCTTTAGAGGCTCCAAGTCATTCGCTCTATTTAATTTATAGACTCTCACTCTCCGGGCCTATTCACTTAGAGACTCCAAGACTTTCGCCTTATATAATTTAGAGATCCTGTCCTGGCCAATACATTTAGAGACTCCAAGAATTTCGTCTTATAATTTTAGAGAATCTAACTGTCCTGGCGTATTCCTTTAGAGAATCCATGATTTCCACATAATTTAATTTTCAGACTCTAACAGTCTTGTCCTATTTCTTTAGAGACTCCACGTGTTTCGCCTTATTTTTTAGAGACTCTAACTGTCTTGGCCTCTTCATTTAGAGACCACAAGTGCTTCGCCATATTTTATTTATAGTCTCTAACAGTCCTGGACTATTCCTTTAGAGGGTCCATTAGTTTCGCCTCATTTAATTTAGAGACTCTAACAGTCTTGGCCTAATACTGCAGAGTCTCCAAGTGTTTCGCCTTTTACTTTTAGAGACACTAACTGCACTGGCCTATTCATTTAGAGACAACAAGTGTTTCGCCACATTTTATTTATAGTCCCTAACTGTCCTGGCCTTTTCCTTTAGAGAATTCAAGGGTTATGCCTTATTAAATTTTGAGGCTCTAAATTTCCTGGCCTATTCCTTTAGAGACTCCAAGAAATTGGCCTTATTTTATAGACTATCTAACAGTCCTCTTCTATTGCTTTAGAGAATACAAGGGTTTCGCCTTATTTATATTAGAGACCCTAACACTATTGGCCTATTCCTTTAGAGAATCCAAGAATTACGCCTTATTTAATTTAGAGACTCTCTCTATCCTTGCCCATTATTTTAGAATCTCCAAGACTTTCGCCTTATTCTTTTAGAGACTCAAACTTTCCTGGCCTATTCCTTTAGGCACTCCAAGAATTTCGCCTTACTTAATTTAGAGACTCTAAATGACCCGGCCTTTTACTTTAGAGACACCAAGTGTTTCGCCTTACTTAATTTAGACACTGTAAGTGCCCTGGCCTATTCCTTTAGAGACACCAGGTGTTTCGACTTATTTAATTTAGAGGATCTATCTCTCCTGGCCTATTCCTTTAGAGACAACAAGAGTTTCGCCTTATTTAATTTAGAGACTCTAACTGTCCTGACCTATTCCTTTAGATACAATAAAAGATTCGCCTTATTCAATTTAGAGACTCTAACTGTCCTGGCCTATTCCTTTAGAAACACCAAGAGATTCGTCTTATTTTATTTAGATCCTCTAACTGTCCTGGACTATTCCTTTAGAGACACCAGGTGTTTCGCCTTATTATTTTAGAGACTCTAACTGTCCTGGCCTATTCCTTTAGAGAATCCAAGAGTTTCGCCTTATTTAATTTAGAGACACTAACAGTCCTGGCCTAATCCTTTAGAGACTCCAAGTTTTAGAGACACTAACAGTCCTGGTCTTTTACTTTAGAGACCCCAAGTTTTTCGCCCCAATTAATTTAGAGATTCTGGCTTGGCCTATTCTTTTAGAGACTCCAAGAGTTTAGCCTTATTTAATTTACAGACCCTAACTGTCTTGCCCTAGTCCTTTAGAGACTCCAAGAGTTTCGCTTAATTCTTTTAGAGACTCTAACTCTCCTGGCCTATTCCTTTAGAGAACCCAAGCGTTTCGCCGTATTTAATTTAAAGACTTTATATGTCCTAGCCTATTACTTTAGAGACACAAAGTGTTTCGCCTTATTTAATTTAGAGACACTAACTGTCCTGGGCTAATCCTTTAGAGACACCAAGGGTTTCTCCTTATTTAATTTAGAGACTCTAAATTCCCAGGCCTATTCCCTTATGGTCTCCAAGAGTTTCGCCTTATTTTATATATAGACACTAAATGTCCTGGCCTATTCTTTAGAGAATCTAAGCGTTTTGCCTTATTCATTTTAGAGACACTAAACTGTCCTGGCCTATTCTTTAGAGACTTCAATTGTTTCGTCTTATATAATTTAGACACTCTAACAATCCTGGCCTATTACTTTAGAGAATCCAAGTTTTTCGCCTTATTTAATTTAGAGACTCTAACTCTCCTGGTCTATTCCTTTAGAGACACCATGATTTTCGCTATATTTTATTTAGAGTCTCTAACTGTCTTGGCCTATCCCTTTAGAGACCACAAGATTTTCGCCTAATTTAATTTAGAGACACTAACTGTCCTGGCATATTCCTTTAGAGACTTCAAGATTTTCGCCTTATAAAATTTAGATAAACTATCTGTCCTGGCCTATTTCTTTAGAGACTCTATGTGTTTCGCCTTATTCTTTTAGACTGTAACTGTCCTGGCCTATTCCTTTAGAGACCATAAGTTCTTCGCCTTACTATTATTTTAGAGACTCTAAAATTCCTAGCCTATTACTTCAGAGACTCCAAGCATTTCGCCCTATTCAATTTAGAGTATCTGTTCTGGCCTATTCCTATAGAGGCTCTAAGTGTTTCGCCTTATTCTTATAGAGAACCTAACTGTCCTGGCCTATAACTTTAGAGGCTGCAAGTGTTTCGCCTTATTTAATTTGGTGACTCTAACAGTTCTGGCCTATTTCTTTAGAGTCTCTAAATGTTTCACTTCATTTAATTCAGAGATTCTAACTGAATTGGCATATTTGTTTAGAGACTCCTAGAGTTTCGATTTATTTTATTTAGTGATTCTAAATGTCCTGGCCTATTTCTTTAAGGACACTTGAGAGTTTCGCCTTATTTAATTTAGAGATTCTAACTTTCTTGGCCTATTACTTTAGAGACACTAAGGTTTCCGCCTTATTTATTTTAGAGATTCAAATTCTCTTGGCCTATTACTTTAGAGACACCAAGAGTTTCGCATTATTTAAATTAGAGACTCAAACTGTCCGGGCCTATTACTGTAGAGATACCAAGCGTCTCGCTTTATTTAATTTAGAGACACTAACTCTCTTGGCCTAATCCTTTAGAGAACCTAAGTGTTTCGCCTTATTCTTTTGGAGACTCTAACTGTCCTGCCCTATTACTTTAGAGACAACAAGGGTTTCGCCTTATTTAATTTAGAAAATCCAACTCTCCTGGCCTTTTCCTTTAGAGACCCCAAGTTTTTCGCATTATTCAATTTAGAGACATTAATTTCCTGGCCTAAAATTTAGAGACTAAAAGTTTTTCGCCTTATTCTTTTAGAAATTCTAACTGTCCTGGCCTACTTCTTTAGAGACTCCAAGAATTTCGCCTTATTTAATTTAGAGACACTAACAGTCCTGGCCTATTGCTTTAGAGATTCTAATAGTTTCGCCTTATTAATTTAGAGACTAACTTTCGTGGCCTATTGCTTTAGAGACACCAAGTGTTTGATTTATTTAATTTAGGGGCTCTAATTGTACTAGCCTTTTCCTTTAGAGACACCAAGTGTTACGCCTTACTTAATTAAGAAATGCTAACTCTCCTTGCCTATTACAATAGAGATACCATGTGTATCGCCATATTTAATTTAGAGACACAAACAGTCCTGGCCTATTCCTTTAGAGACCGCAAGTTTTTCGCCTTATTTAATTTAGAGACTCTAACTGTCCTGGCCTATTGTTTTAGAGACTCCAGGATTTTCGCCTTATTTAATTTAAAGGCTCTAACAGTCCTGGCCTATTTCTTTAGAGACTCTAAGATTTTCGTCTTATATAATTTAAAGACTCTAACTGTCCTGGCCTATTTCTTTTGAGAATCCAAGTGTTTCGCCTTATTTAATTTAGAGACACTAACCCTACTGGCCTATTCCTTTAGAGACCCAAAGTGTCTCGACTTAATTAATGTAGAGACATATCAGTCCTGGCCTATTTTTTAGAGACTTCAAACCTTTCGCCTAATTTAATTTAGAGACTCTAAATATCTTGGCCTATTCCTTTAGAGCCTCTTAGAATTTCGCCTTATTATTTTAGAGACTAATTCTCCTGGCCTATTTCTTTACAGACTCCAAGTGTTTAGTCTTATTTAATTGAGAGACACTTACTGTCCTGGCCTATTCCTTTAGAGGCTCTAAGTGTTTCTCCTTATTAATGTAGAGACTAACTGCCCTGGCCTATTCCTTTAGAGACCCTAAGTGTTTCGCAATATTTATTCAGACTAAATGTCCTGGCCTATTCCTTTAGAGACACTAAGTGTTTCGCCTTATTATTTAGAGACTCTAAACACTCCGGGCCTATTCCTTTAAACTTTTTAAGGGTTTCTCCTTATTAATTTAGAGACTTACGGTCCTTGCCTATTACTTTAGAGACTTCAAGTGCTTCGAGTTATTAATTTGGGACTAACTCTCCTGGCCTATTCCTTTAGAGCCTCTAAGAATTTCGCCTATTTATTTTAGAGACTAACAGTCCTGGCCTATTCCTTTAGAGACTCTAAGGTTTTCGCCTTATCTTTTAGAGTCTCTAACAGTCCAGGCCTTTTCATTTAGAGATTCTAAGAGTTTTTCCTTAATAATTTAGAGACTAACTCTCCTGGCCTATTCCTTTAGAGACTCTATGTTTTTCGACTTATTAATTAGAGACTAACTGTCCTGGCCTATTCCTTTAATGACACCAAGGGAATCGCCTTATTTAATTCAGAGACTCTAACTGTCCTGGACTATTCCTATTGAGACACCAAGATTTTCAACTTATTTAATTTACAGTCACTAACTATCCTAGCCTATTACTTTAGAGACTACGATAGTTTCGCCTTATTGAATTTAGAGACCCTAACAGTCCTGGTCTATTCCTTCAGAGAATCCAAGAATGTCGCCTTATTTAATTTAGAGACACTAAATCTAATTGCCTATTCCTTTAGAGAGCCTATGTGTTTAGCCTTATTTTTTAGTGACTCTAATTTTCCTCGCCTATTATTTAGAGAATCTAAGTTTTTCGAATTATTCTTTTAGAGACTCTAAATCTACTGGCCTATTACTTTAGAGACACAAATAGTTTCGCACTATTTAATTTAGAGGTTCTAACTGTCCTGGCCTATTCCTTTAGACGCTCTAAGGGTTTCGCCTTATTCTTTCAGAGACTCTAAGTGTCTTGGCCTATTCTTTAGAGAGTTCAAGTTTTTCGCCTTATTTAATTTAGAGAATCAAACTTCCCTGGCCTATTCCTTTAGAGACACTAAGAGTTTCGCCTTATTTAATTCAGAGTTCCTAACTACCTGGCCTATTCCTATAGAGACTCTAAGAGTTTCGCCTTAATTAATTAAAAGACACTAATTGTCCTGGTCTATTCGTTTAATGACACTAAGTTTTTCGCCTTAGCCTTTTAGAGACTGTAACAGTCCTGACCTATTCCTTTAGAGAATCCAATATTTTCGCCTTATTTAATTTAGAGACTCTAACTGTCCTGGCCTATTCCTTTAGAGACTCCAAGTGTTCGGTATTTTCTTTTAGAGACTGTAACATTCGTGGCCTATTACTTTAGAGACTCTAAGACTTTCGCCTTATTTAATTGAGACACAAAATATCCTGTCCTATTCCTTTAGAGGCTTTAAGTATTTCTCCTTATTAATTTAGAATCTAACTCTCCTGGCCTATTTTTTAGAGAACCAAGGTTTTCGCCTTATTAATTCGGAGACTAACTGTCCTGGCCTATCCCTATAGAGACTCTAAGTGTTTCGCCTTATATTTAGAGACTCTAACTGTCCTGGCCTTTTCCTTTAGAGACTCTAAGTGTATCTCCTTATTATTTTGGAGACTAATTGTCCTGGCCTATTAATTTAGAGTCTCTAAGTATTTCACCTTTTTAATTTAGAAAATTAATGGCCTTGCATATTTTTAGAGACTCTAAGTTTTCGCCTTTTTAATGTAGAGACTAACTGTCCTGGCCTATTCCTTTAGAGACACTAAGGGTTTCGCTTTATTCTTTTAGATACACTAATTGCCCTGGCTTATTTCTTTAGAGACTCTAAGGTTTTCTAACTTATTAATTTAGAGACTAATTGTGCTGGCCTATTACTTTAGAGACTCTAAGTGAGTCTCCTTATTAATTTAGGGACTCTACCTTTCCTGGCATATTCCTTTAGAGACTCTAAGATTTTCTCGTTATTACTTTAGAGACTAACTGTCCTGGCCTATTTCTTTAGAGTCTCTACGTGTTTCAACTTATTAATTTAGAGAATAACTGTCCTGGCCTATTACTTTAGAGAATTATAGTCTTTCGCCTTATTAATTAAGAGACTCTTTCTGTCCTGGCCTATTACTTTAGAGAAACCAAGTGTTTTGCCTTATTAAATTTAGAGACTCTAACTGTCCCGGCCTATTCCTATCGTGACCGCAAGTTTTTCGCCTTATTTAATTTAGAGACCCTAACTAACCTCGACTATTCCTTTCGAGGCCCCAAGAGAATCGCTTTATTTAATTTATAGATTCTAAATTTCCTGGCCTATTCTTTAGAGAAACCAAGAGTTTCGCCTTTTTTAATTTAGAGACTCTAACTCTCCTGGCCTATTCCTTTAGACACTCCATATTTCGGCCTTATTCTTTTAGAGGCTCTAACTGTCCTGGCCTATTCCTTTAGAGACACCAAGAGTTTAGTCTTATATAATTTAGACACTCTAACGTTCCTCTCCTATTACTTTAGCGAATCCAAGTGTTTCCACTTACTTAATTTAGAGACTCTAAGTGTCTTGGCCTATTTCTTTAGAGACACCAAGATTTTCGCCTTATTTAATTTAGAGACACAAACTGTCCTGGCCTATTCCTTTTGAGACCACAACAGTTTCGACTTATTCAATTTAGAGACTAACGGACCTGTCCTATTACTTTAGAGTATCGATGTGTTTCTCCCTATTAATTAACAGACTAAATGTCCAGGCATATTCATTTAGAGGCTCTAAGTGTCTCTCCTTATTATTTAGAGACTAACTGTACTGGCCTATTCCTTCAGAGTTTCCAAGTGTTTTGCCTTATTTAATTGACAGACACTAACTTTCCTGGCCTGTTCTTTTAGAGCTTCTATATGTTTCTCCTTATTAATTTAGGGACTAACTTTCCTGGCCTATTCCTTCAGAGACCCTAAGAAGTTCGCGTTCTCAATTTAGAGACTAACAGTCCTGGCATATTCCTTTAGAGTATCTAAGTTTTTCGCCTTATCCTTTTAGAGGCTCTAACTGTCCTGGCCTATTCCTTTAGAGAATCTAAAAGATTTCCCTTATTAATTTAGAGACTATCTGTCGTGGCCTGTTCCTTTAGAGGCTCTAAGTGTTTCTCCTTATTAATTTAGAGACTAACTGTCCTGCCATAGTCCTTTAGAGACTCTAAGCTTATCGCCCTATTTTTTTAGAGACTAACTGTCCTGGCCTATACCTTTAGAGACCCCACGTTTCTCGCCTTATTCTTTTAGAGACACTAACTCACCTGGACTATTCTTTTAGAGACACAATATTTTCTCCTTATTAATTTAGAGACTAAATCTCCTGTCTTATTTCTTTAGAGGCTGTAAGTGTTTCTCCTTATTAATTTAGTGAATAACTTCCCTGTCGATTTCCTTTAGAAACTCCAAGATTTTCGATTATTTAATTTGGAGGCTATAACTGTCCTGGCCGATTACTTTATAGACTCAAGTATTTCGCCTTATTTAACATAGAGACTCTAAATAACCTGGCCCTTTTTCTTTAGGGACACTAAGTGTATCGACTTATTTAATTTAGAGACTCAAACTGTCCTGGCCTACTCGTTTAGAAACCCCAAGAGTTTCGCCTTATTCAATTTAGAGACCCTAACATTCCTGGCCTATTCATTTAGAGACTCCAAGAGTTTCGCCTTATTTAAGTTAGAGACCCTAACTCACCTGGCATATTACTTTAGAGACACCAAGTGTACTCCTTATTTAATTTAGAGACTCTAACATTCCTGGCCTATTCCTTTAGTGACACTAAGGATTTCGGGTTATTTAATTCAGTTACTCAAACTGATCTGGCCTATTCGTTTAGAGACCTCAAAGGTTTTCGCCTTATTTAATTTAGAGAATCTGTCCTGGCCTAATTCGTTTGAGACACTAAGTTTTTCGCCTTATTAATTTAGAGGCAAACAGTCCTGGCCTATTATTTTAGAGCCTCCAAATGTTTCGCCTTATTTAATTTAGAGACTATAACTGTCTTGGCCTTTTCCTTTAGGGACACAAAGATTTTCCCCTTATTAAATTTAGAGACTCTAACTGTCCTGGCCTACTCCTTTAGAGACTCCAAGCCTTTCGTCTTATTTAATTTAGAGTCTGTAACTGTCCTGGCCTATTCGTTTAGAGACTCCAAAATTTTCGCTTTATATAATTTAGATTTTCTGACTGTCCTGGCCTATTCCTTAAAGACCACAAAATTTTCGCCTTATTCTTTTTGAGACTCTATCTGTCCTGGAGTATTCCTTTAGGAATCCATGAGTTTCGCCTTATTCAATTTAGAGACACTAACTGTCCTGGCCTATTACTATAGAGACTCCTAGTGATTCGCCTTAGTATTTTATAGTCTCTAATTACACTGGCCTATTGATTTAGAGACACCTAGAATTTCGCCATATTTATTTAGAGTCTCTATCTGTCCTGGCCTATTCCATTAGAGATTCCAATATCTTCTTCTTATTTAATTTAGAGACTCTAACACTCTTGGCCTATTTCTTTAGAGACTCCAAGTATTTCGCCTTATTTAATTCAGAGACTCTAACTGTCCTGACCTATTCCTTTAGAGACAACAAGTGTTTCGCCTTAATCTTTTAGAAACTCTAACAGTTCTGGCATAATCCTTTAGAGACTCCAACAATTTCGCCTCATTTAATATTGAGGCACTAAATAGCCTGGCCTATTCCTTTAAAGAATCCAAGTGTTTAGCCATATTTATATATGGCCTATTCCTTTACAAAAACCAAGAGTTTCGCCTTATTTTATTTAGAGACTCTAAATGTCCTGGCCTATTTCTTTAGAGACAACAAGTGTCTTGCCTTATTTAATTTAGAGAATTTAACTGTCCTGGCCTATTCCTTTAGAGACTATAAGAATTTCGCCATATTCAATTTAGAGACACTAACAGACCTGACCTATTCCTTTAGAGACTCCAGGACTTTCGCCTAATTTAATTTAATGACTCTAACTGCCCTAGCCTATTCCTTTATAGACTCTTAGAAATTCGCCTTAATAATTTCGAGACTAATCTTCCTGGCCTATTCCTTTACAGACACCAAGAATTTTGCCCTATTTCATTGAGAGACACTTACACTCCTGACCTATTCCTTTAGAGCCTCTAAGGGTTTCTCCTTATCAATTTAGAGATTAACTATTCTGGCCTATTCCTTTAGACACCCTATGTGTTTTGCAATAATTATTCAGAGTCTAAATCTCCTAGACTATTTCTTTGGAGACTCTAAGTTTATCGCTTTATTCTTATAGAGACTCTAACTCTCATGGCCTATTCCTTTAGAGACTTTAATAGATTCTCCTTATTAATTTAGAGACTGACTGTCCTAGCCTATTCCTTTGGAGACACTAGTTCATTCGACTTATTAATTTAGAGACTAACTGTCCTGGCCTACTCCTTTAGAGACCCTAAGATTTTCGCCTTACTTATTTAGAGACTAACAGTCCTGGCCTATTCGTTTAGAGAAACTAAGTGTTTCGACTTATCCTTTTAGAGATACTAATTGTCCTGGTCTATTCCTTCAGAGACTCTATGGGTTTCGCCTTATTCTTTTAGAGACCCCAACTGTCCAGGCCTTTTCCTTTAGAGATTCTATGAGACTATGCTTTTTAATTTAGAGTTTAAATGTCCTGGCCTATTCCTTTAGAGACTCTAAGATTTTCGCCTTATTAATTTTGAGACTAACTGTCCTGGCTTATTCGTTTAGAGACACCAAGATTTTCCTTTATAATTTAGAGACAGTCTTGACCTATTCATTTAGAGACTCCAAATGTTTGCCTTATTTCATTTAAAGTATCTAACTCCCCTGGCCTATTATTTTAGAGACTCCAAGAGTTTCGCCTTATTTAATTTAGAGAGTCTAACTGTCTTGTACTATTTCTTAAGTGTCTCTATGAGTTTCGCCTTATTAATTTAGAGACCAAGACTCCTGGCCTATTCCTTTACAGACACAAAGAGTTTCGCCTTATTTAATTTAGAGTCTCTAACTGTCCTGGCCTTTTCCTTTAGAGCCCCCTAGAGGTTCGCCTTATTTAATTTAAAGACAATAACTGTACTGACCTATTCCTTTAGAGACACCAATAATTTCGCCTTATTTAATTTAGAGACACTAAAAGTCCTGGCCTCTTCCTTTAGGGACTCCAAGAGTTTCGGCTTATTTAATTTCGAGACACTAACTGTCATTGCTTATTCCTTTAGAGACACTATGTGTTTCGCATTATCCCTTAAGAGACTCTAAATATCCTCTCCTATACCTTTAGAGACTCTAAGTGTTTCGACTTATTCTTTTTGAGACCCTAATTTTCCTGGCCTATTACTTTAGAGACTCAATGTGTTTCGACCTATATAATTTAGAGATTCTAACTGTCCTGGCCTATTCCCTTAGAAGCACTAAGTGTTTCGTCTTATTTTTTAGAGACTCTAACTCTGTTGGCCTATTCCTTTAGAGACTTCAAGGTTTTTCGACATATTTAATTTAGAGACTCTAACTGTCCTGGCCTATTACTTTAGAGGCTCTAAGGTTTCCGCCTTTCTTAATTCAGAGATTCTAACTGTCCTGGCCTAATCCTTTAGAGAATCTAAGGGTTTCGCCTTATTTAATATAGAGATTCTTACTGTCCTGGCCTATTACTTTAGAGACACTAAGTGTTTCGCCTTATTTAATTTAGAGTTTATAAATGTCCTGGCCTATTCGTTTAGATACTCTAAGTGTTTTGCCTTATTTTTTTTAGAGCTTCTAACTGACCTGGCCTATTCCTTTAGAGACACCAAGAGTTTCGCCTTATTTAATTTAGTGACTCTAACAGTCCTGTCCTATTACTTTAGAGACTCCAAGAGTTTCGCCTTATATAATTTAGAGACACTAACTGTCTTGGCCTTTTCCTTTAATGACCCTAAGCGTTTCGTCTTATCCTTTTAGAGACTCTAACTGTCCTGGCCTATTCCTTGAGAGAAACCAAGGGTTTCGCATTATTTAATTTAGAGACCCTAACTGCCCTGGCCTATTCCATTAGAGACTCCAAGTTTTCGCCTTATTCTTTTAGAGACTGTAACAGTCTTGACCTATTTCTTTAGAGACTCCAAGGTTTACGCCATATTTAAATGAGACACTAAATGTCCTGGCCTATTACTTTAGAGGCTCTAAGTGTATCTGCTTACTAATTAAGAAACTAACTGTCCTGTCCTATTCATTTAGAGAGCCAAAGTGTTTCGTCATAATAATTCAGGGACTCTAAGTGTTTCGCCTTACTTTTTAGAGACTCTAACTCTCCTGGACTATTACTTTAGAGACTCTAAAATTGTCTCCTCATTAATTTAGAGACTAACATTCCTGACCTATTCCTACAGAGACTCCAAGTGTTTCGACTTATTAATTTAGAGGCTAAATGTCCTGGCCTATTCCTTTAGAGACTCTAAGTGTTTCGCCTTGTTCCTTTAGAGACACTAATATTCCTGGCGTTAGAGATTCTAAGAGTTAGAGATTCTAAGAGTTTCTCCTTATCAATTTAGAGAATCACTGTCCTGGCCTATTACTTTAGAGACTCTAATTGTTTCTCCTCATTAATTTAGGGACTCTAACAGTCCTGGCCTATTCCTTTAGAGACTCTAAATATTTATACTTATTAATTTTGAGACTAAATATCCTGGCCTATTTATTAGAGACTCTAAGTTTTTCAACTTATTAATTTAGAGAGTAACTGTCCTTGCCTATTCCTTTAGAGAATCCAATACTTTCGCCTTATTTAATTTAGAGACTCTAAATCTCCTGGCCTATTTCTTTAGGTCTCCAAAAATTTCGACTTATTTTTTAGAGACTCTAACTGTCCTGGACTATTCCTTTAGAAATTCTAAGTGTTTCGACTTAATAATATAGAGACTAAATGTCCTGGCCCATTTGTTTATATACTCTAAGTGTTTCTTCTTATTAATTTAGAGTCTAACTCAACTGGCCTGTTCCTTTAAAGACCCTAAGATTTTCGCCTTATTAATTTAGAGACTAAATGTCTTGGCCTATTCCTTTTGAGACACCAAGTGTTTCGCCTTATTGTATTTAGAGGCTCTAACTTTACTGGCCTATTCCTTTAGAGACTCCAAAATTTTCGCCTTATCCTTTTAGAGACCAAAACTGTCCTGGCCTATTCTTTTAGAGACAATAAGAGTTTCGCCTTATTTCATTTTCTGACTCTAACTGTACTGGAATATTCCTTTAGAGAAACCAAGAGTATCGCAATTTTTATTTTATAGATTTTAAGTGTCCTGGCCTAAAACTTTAGAGACTACAAGAGTTTCGCCTTATTTAATTTAAAGACTCTAACTGTCCTGGCCAATTCCTTTAGAGACTCTAATATTTTCGCCTTATTTAATTTAGAGTCTCTGACTGTCCTGGCCTATTCCTTTGCAGATTCCAAGTGTTTCGCCTTAATTAATTTAGAGACTAACAGTCCTGGCCCCTTCCTTTAGAGAACCTATGTGTTTCTCCCAATTAATTTAGAGACTAAATGTCCAGGCATATACATTTAGAGACTCTTAAGTGTTTCTCCTTATTAATTTAGAGACTAAATATCCTGGCCTATTACTTTAGAGACTCCGAGTGTTTTGCCTTATTTAATTGAGTGGCACTAACTGTCCTGGCTTATTTCTTTAGAGAATCTAAGAGTTTCTCCTTATTATTTTGAGACTAAATATACTGGGCTATGTCTTTGGAAACCCTAAGTATTTCGCCTTATTAATTTAAAGACTAACTCTCATGGCCTATTCATTAGAGACTCTAAGGTATTCGAGTTATTATTTTAGAGAATCTAACTTTGCTGGCCTATTCCTTTAGAGACTATAAGAAATTTTACTTATTAATTTAGAGACTAAATCTCCTGGCCTATTCCTTTAGAAAATCTAAGGTTTTCTCCTTATTAATTTAGAGACTAACTCTCCTGGCATATTTATTTAGAGACTCTAAGATTTTCGCCCTATTATTTTAGAGACTTACAGTCCTGGCCTATTCCGTTAGAGACTCCAAGATTTTCGAATTATTCTTTTAGAGACACTAACTGTCCTGGCCTATTACTTTAGAGGCTCTAAGAGTTTCTCATTATTATTTTAGAGCCTAGATGTCCTGGCCTATTACTTTAGAGACTCTAAGTGTTTTTTCTTAATAATTTAAAGACTAACAGTCCTCTCCTATTCCTTTAGAAACTCAAAGAGATTAATTATTTAATTTATAGACTATAACATTCCTGGCCTATTATTTTATAGACTCCAAAATTTTCGCCTTATTTAATTTAGAGACTCTAACTATCGTGGCCTATTACTTTAGGGACTATAATAGTTTCGACTTATTTAATTTAGAGACTCTAACAGTCTTGGCCTATTCCCTTAGGGAATTCAAGTGTTTCGCCTTATTTAATTTAGAGACTCTAACTGTCCTGGTCTATATCTTTAGAGACTTCAAGAGTTTCGGCTTATTTAAATTTGAGACACTAACTGTCCTGGCCTATTACTTTAGAGACACCAAGTGTACCCCTTATTTAATTAAAGACACTAACTGCCCTGGCCTATAACTTTAGATACTCAAAGTGTTTCGCCTTATTTAATTTAGAGACTCTAACTAATCTGGCCTATTCCTTTATAGAATTCAAAGTTTTTCGCCTTGTTTAATTTAGAGACTCTAAAGTTCCTGGTCTATTCCTTTAGAGACTCTAAGTGTTTCGCCTTATTAATTTAGATACTAACTGTTCTGTCCTATTTCTTTTTGGACTCTAAGTGTTTCGCCTTATTAATTTACAGACTAACTGTCGTGGCTAATTCCTTTAGAGACACCAAGTTTTTCCATTTAATTAATTATAGACTATAACAAACTAGGCCTTATTTAATTTAGAGACTCTATCTGTCCTGGCCTTTTCATTTAGAGTCTCCAAGAGCTTCGTCTTATATAATTTAGAGATTTTAACTGTCCTGTACTATTCCTTTAGAGACTCAAAGTTTTTCGCCTTATTCGTTTACAGACTCTAACTGTCCTGGCGTATTCCTTTAGAGAATCAAAGGATTTCGTCTTATTTAATTTAGAGACTGTTACTGTCCTGGACTATTCCTTTAGAGACTCCAAGATTTTCGCCTTATTCTTTAGAGACCCTAAATGTCCTGTCCTAATCATTTAGAGACACAAAGAGTTTCGCCATATTTTATTTAGAGTCTCTATCTCTCCTGGCCTATTCTGTTAGAGTCTCCAAGAGTTTCGCCTTATTTAATTTAGAGACCCTAACTATCCTGGCCTATTCCTTTAGAGACACCAAGAGTTTCGCCTTATACTTTTAGAGACTCTAACATTCCTGGTTTTATCCTTTAGAGACTCCAAAATTTTAGCCTTATTTAATTTAGAGACACTAACGCTCTTGGTCTATTCCTTTAGAGACTTCAAGTTTTCCGCTTTATTTAATTTATAGACCCTAACTGTCCTGGCCTATCCCTTTAGAGACTCCAAGTTTTTCGCCTTAATCTTTAGAGACTGTAACTGTCTTGGCCTTTTCCTTTAGAGATACCAAGAGTTTCGCCTTATTTAATTTCGAGACAATAAATGTCCTGGCCTATTCCTTTAGATACACCAAGAGTTTCGCCTTATTTATTTTAGAGACTCTAACTGTCCGGGCTTATTCCTTTAGAGACCCCAAGCGTTTCGCCTTATTTAATTTAGAGACTTTAACTGTCCTTGTCTTTTATTTAGAGACACCAAGTGTTTCGCCATATTCTTTTAGAGACTCTAACTGTCCTGGCCTATTCCTTTAGAGACAACATGTGTTTCGCCTTATTTAATTTAGAGACTCTAACTATCCTGGCCTATTCCTTTAGAGACACTATGTGTTTCGCCTTATTCAATTTAGAGACTCTAACTGACCTGGCCTATTACTTTAGAGACCCCAAGAGTTTCGTCTTATATAATTTAGAGACTCTAACTGTCCTGGCCTATTCCTTTACAGAATCCAAGTGTTTCGCCTTATTTAATTTAGAGACTCCAACTGCCCTGGCCTATTACTACAGAGACACCATATTTTTCGCCTTATTTAATATTGAAACTCTAACTGACCTGGCCTATTCCTTTAGAGACCCCAATAGATTCTCCTTATTTAATTTAGACTCTCTAACTGTCCTGGCCTATTCCTTTACAGACTCCAAGTGTTTCGTCTTATTTAATTTACAGACACTAACATTCCTGGTGTTTTGCTTTAGAGAATCCAAGAGTTTCGCCTTATTTAATTTTGATAATCTAACAGCCCTGGGCTATTACTTTGGAGAATCCAAGAGATTCGCCTTATTGTTTTAGAGACTCTAACTGTCCTGGCCTATTCCTTTAGAGATTCCAAGTATTTCGTCTTTTTTAATTTAGAGACTAACTCGCCTGACCTATTCTTTTAGAGACTCCAAGTGTTCGCCTTATTTAATGTAGAGACTCTAACTGTCCTGGCCTATTCCTTTAGAGACTCCAAAACACTCGCCTTATTATTCTAGAGACCCTAAATCTCCTGGCCTTTTCCTTTACTGACTCCAAGTGTTTCGCCTCATCTAATTTAGAGACTCTAACTGTACTGGCCTATTCCTTTAGATACTCCAAGAGTTTCGCCTTATTTAATTTAGAGACTCCAACCCTCTTGGCCTATTCCTTTAGAGAATCCAAGTGTTTCGCCTTATTTAATTTAGAGTCTCTAGCATTCCTGGCCTATATCTTTAGAGACTCCAAGGGTTTCGCCATATTTTTTAGAGGATCTAACTGTCCTGGCCTATTCCTTTAGAGATAAGATGTGTTTCGCCTTATTTAATTTATAGACTCTAACACTTCTGGCCTATTACTTTAGAGGACCCAAGGGTATCGCCTTATTTAATTTAGAGTCTCTAACTGTCCTGGCCTATTCCTTTAGAGACCACAAGGATTTCGCCTTATTCTCTTAGAAACTCTAATTTACCTGGCCTAACCCTTTAGATAAGCCAACTGTTTCGCCTTATTTAATTTAGAGACTCTAACTGTCCTGGACTTTTCCTTTAGAGACTTCAAGTGTTTCGTCTTATTTAATTTAGATTCCCTGTCCTGTCCTATACTTTTAGAGACACCAAGATTTTCGCCTCATTCTTTTAAATACACTAAATGTTCTGGCTAAATCCTTTAGAGACACTAAGTGTTTCGCATTATACTTTTAGAGACTCTAACAGTCCCGGCCTGTTCCTTTAGAGGATCCAAGTGTTCTCCTTATTTATTTAGAGACTAATTTTCCTGGCCTATTAATTTGGAGACTCTTAAGTGTTTCTACTTATTAATTTAGAGACAAACTCTCTTGTCCTATCCCTTTAGAGACTCTAAGTTTTCGCCTTATTATTTTAGAGACTAACTGTCCTGGCCTATTCCTTTAGAAGCTCTAAGTTTTTCGACTTATTCTTTTAGAGACGCTAACTGTCTTAGCCTATTACTATAGTGACTATAAGTGGTTTACTTTATTAATTTAGAGACAAACTGCCCTGGCCTATTCCTTTAGAGACTAAGATTTTCTCCTTATTTATATATAAAATAACTGTCCTGTCCTATTTCTTTAGGGACTCTAAGATTTTCGTCTTATTTAATTTAGAGGCTCTAAATTTCGTGGCCTATTACTTTATGGATTCTAAGGGCTACGCCTTATATAATTTAGCGTTTCCAACTGGCCTGGCCTCTTCCTTTAGAAATTCCAAGAATTTCGCCTTATTTAATTTATAGACTCTAACTGTCCTAGCCTATTTCTTTAGAGACTCCATGAATTTCGGCTTCTTTAATTTAGAGACTCTCACTGTCCTGGCCGATTTCTTAAGGGACTCCAAGATTTTCGCCTAATTTAATTTAGAGACTGTAACTGATCTGGCCTATTCCTTTAGAGCCCTCAAAGTGTTAGGCCTTATTTAATTTAGAGACTCTAAATGTTCTGGCCTATTCCTTTAGAGACTCTAAGAGTTTCGCTTTATTAATTTAGATACTAACTGTCCAGGCCAATTCCTTTTGAGACTCTAAGTGTTTCGCCTTATTAATTTAGAGTCTAACTGTACTGGCCTATTCCTTTAGAGACTTCAAGTGTTCCGCCTCATTTAATTTAGAGTCTATAACTGTCCTGGCCTATTCCTTTAGAGACTCCTATGGTTTCTCCTTAATAAATTTAGAGACTCTAACTCTCCTGGCTTATTCCTTTAGAGACTTCAAGGCTTTCGCCCTACTTAATTTATAGTCTCTAACTGTCCGGTCCTATTCCTTTAGAGACTTCAAGTGTTTCGCCTTAAATATTTTTGAGATTCTGTCCTGGCCTATTCATTTAGAATCTCCAAGTATTTCGTCTTACCCTTTTAGAGAATCTAACTGTCCTGACGTATTCCTTTAGAGAATCCAATATTTTCGCCTTATTTAATTTAGAGTTTTTAACTGTCCTGGCCTATTACTTTAGAGTCTCCAAGTGTTTCGCCTAATTTTTTAGAGACTCTAACTGTCCTGGCCTATTCATTTAGAGACTCCAAGTGTTTCGACATATTTTATTTAGAGTCTCTAACTGTCCTGGCATATTACTTTAGAGACTCCATTAGTTTCGCCTCATTTAATTTAGAGACAGTAACAGTCCTGGCCTATTCTTTTATAGACTCCAAGTGTTTCATCTTATTCCTTTAGTGACACTAACTGTCCTGGCCTATTCATTTGGAGACAAAAGTGTTTCGCCTTACTTAATTTAGAGACTCTAACGGTCCTGGTCTATTACTTTAGAGACAAAAAATTTCGCCTTTTTGAATTTAGAGACTCTAACAGTCCTGGCCTATTCCTTTAGAATTTCCGAGAGTTTCGTTTTATTTAATTTAAAGACTCTAACATTCCTGAACTATTTCTTTTGAGCCTCCAATTGTTTCGCCTTTTTCTCTTAGAGATTCAATTTTTCCTGGCCTATTCCTTTAGAAGCTCCAAGAGTTTCGACTTATTAGGTTTAGATACTCTAACTGTCCTGACTTATTCCTTTAGACACTCCTAGAATTTCGCCTTATTCTCTTAGAGACTCTAAATTTCCTGGCCTATTCCTTTAGAGAACCCAAGTATATCGCCTTATTTAATTTAGGGACTCTAAGTGTCCTGGCTTATTCCTTTATAGACACCTATTGTTTCGCCTTATTTAATTTTTAGACACAATCTGTCCAGGGCTATTACTTTAGAGACAGCAAGAGTTTCGCCTTATTTAATTTAGACACTCTAAGTGTCCTGGCCTATTCCTGTAGAGATCCCAAATGTTTCGCCTTACAAAATTTAGAGACTGTAACTCGCTAGTCCTAAACCTTTAGAGACTACAAGTGTTCGCCTTATTTATTTTAGAGTTTATAACTGTCCTGTCTTATTCCTTTAGAGACTCCAAGATTTTCGCCTTATTCTTTTAGAGATACTAACAGTCCTGTCCTATTCCTTTAGAGACACCAAGAGGTTCGCATTATTCTTTTAGAGACTCTAACCGCTCTGGCCTCTTTCTTTAGAGACACCAAGATTTTCGCCTTATTTAATTTAGAGTCTCTAACAGGCCTGGTCCATTCCTTTAGAGACTCCTAGAGTTTCGCCTTATTTTTTAGACACTCTAAGTGTCCTGGCCTATTACTTTAGAGACTCGAAGTGTTACGCCTTATTTGATTTAGAGACTCTAACAGTCCTGGCCTATCCCTTCAGGGAAACCAAGCGTTTCGCCTTATTTAATTTAGAGACTCTTACTTTCCTGGCCTATTCCCGTAGAGACCACAAGATTTTCGCCTTATTCTCTTAGAGACTCTAACTGTCCTGGCCAATTCCTTTAG
>Ga0268261_10000589_pt1 | contig 23189 bp, 13 predicted proteins | sample TergutNc150P1_FD_190353 | JGI IMG/M metagenome (GOLD analysis project Ga0268261, IMG submission 190353) | Nasutitermes corniger P1 segment gut microbial community from laboratory colony in Florida, USA - Nc150 P1 (SPAdes) (version 2) | ecosystem: Host-associated > Arthropoda: Insects >...
TATGACTTGGTCGTCTGCAAATAACAGCTTTGACAGTTGCTGGTTTTTTGAAAGTTTAATTCCGGTTATGTCTTGTTTTTGCCATTTGGTTATTATTTCATCTAAATATATGTTAAACAATGTAGGTGAAAGTGGGCAACCTTGGCGTACTGCTTTATTAATTTCTACCGATGTTGAGAGTTTGTAAACTGCACAATAAGGAACAGCACAAACGTACGAGCCTAATACTTAATATTTGTTCTCGTATCTGGGTTTACGAATTGTGGTTTGTAGTAGGCTTTGAATATACCAACAAATTACGTGTGAAATGTTGTTTCAGATTCACAAATTGCAAAATATTTCGACACTGTGAAATTTCCAGTTTATGGCCGATAAAATGAACATAGGGTGATACACAATCGCCGTAGATATATACCAAATTTATTCAATTAGACACAATAACAGGCCTTAATAATAATAATAATAATAAAAATAATAAAAAGTTCTGTAGCATATCTAAAGATTGTAAACAATTCAGTACCTGCTGTGATCCTTTGAGAACAGCACGGTCCATGGTGCAAGCAGCAGCCCGCGTCTCAACATTATGTGACAAGTATATTTTATATTTTGTATTTGATAACCACGTGGCAGTAACATATATTTTGATGTTTGCAATATTTGCAGCTATACACTGTGCGTCACAGCGAGTAACCGCCCAATAAAAAGCACCAGTGTTGCCACCACCTACACTGTTCTTATGACCAATCGTAATGTTGAAGTTTAAATTCAGAGAACGCAGAACTTACTGCCGTGCACATCACAGACCAAAGTCGCCAGGTATTACAATAAAATTTCCCATAATAACTGTAACACAACAAATACGTAGTAATATGCTTTCCTAACAGAGTGTACTTCCAAAGACTCTCTTAGTACAACAATTAATTCGCTAATACACTTGTACGTTAACCGACTGGTCTTTTTCATGGAATCTCAGCGTTATCTTCACATGCTTACTATTTTTCTGTGGCGCTACAGACCAACTGAGACCTAAGCCGCCTCGTTGTCGAGGTTTATAAATCCCACACTGTTAGATACAGACACATACACACACACACAAAAACACACACTCACGAGAGGACTCCTCTGGGCGAGTGATCAGCCCGTTGCAGAGGCCACTACCTACACAACAAATACAAGGGACGAACACAAATGCCGTTAGCGGGATTCGAACCCGCAATCCCAGCAAGCGAGCTGCCGCATACCTACGCTGTAGATCGACAAACATGCTTATTAGTCCGGCAGAACTCAAGACTTTAGGTTGTTAATACTATTGCTGCAAAATAAGGTATCTATCGTACGATCCTGTGATGCAGTTACCGATGCTACACGAGGCTGGGAATATTCTGGCTAGCTAAACGTGTTTATTGCCGATCCCAGTGACCGTGCGGTCTGCGTAGGAGGCCGCTCGATTGCTGGGATTGCGGGTTCGAATTCCGCTAGGGACATGGATATTCGTCTCTTGTGTCTGTTTTGTGTTGTGTGCGACGGGCTGATCACTCCTACAGGTGTGCGTCTGGAGCTGTGGGTGGTCTAGAGACGTCAAGAATGAGGCGGCGTAGTCCTGAGTTGAGCCTTGGCTCCGCATGAAAAAACGTATTGAGTCTGGAGGATTAGTGGAGTAAATTCATTACCAGTTACAAGAAATTGTATATTCATTACCTCTTGTTGCGCTGCTGCTTCTTCCTGCTGCTACAGAACAAGCACCTTACTAACATACAATCTAACTCTGTCTGTAGCAGCCACCAACAGACTACATCAAGGACAAGTATTACAGCGCCGACTGCATCGTCACAACCGCATTTTATCTCTTCGGACTGCGAATGGAGAAGGTGGCTTCCAGATATGAAATGTTCTTGAAAGATGAGTAAGTCGCATATACAGTCAAAAGAAATGGTCAAAAGGGGAACCGGGGAATGTTCAGGCGTGTTCAATATGCATGGTTACATGTACGGTATTGAAAATATCAGTGAAATAATCTGAGATGAACTGAAAAGTTGCAACGTCAGACATGTGCACAGGTAACTAAACTTCGACTGTAACAAGAGACCGGATAGGAATTTCGGAACGTATTATTGACTACAGCCTTACGAGAAAAAACTTGCTCCATTTGACTGCGTAAGTGACGACAGCACTTTTAAAAAAAAACTCTCTCTCTTTGTCCAAACGAGCTGCTATGGGGGTTTAATAAGCAAATTGTTCCCTTTCACTACATGATGACCGTAGTATTTTAAGAGCAGTTTAGCTCCAATTGACTATGTCAGTAACTACAGCTGTCAAGAAAAATTTTGAGCTCTTCGGCTATCTGTATGATTATGGTATAGCTACATATTCACAGACAGTCTGTGTCGTGAATGACTAGAGCCATTAAAGAGGGTTTTTTTCCATTCAACAATACGTGTGATGTACATCTTTTTCCATGTAGCTAGGTAAAAATTTTTCCTGTTCGAAAACGATTGGCTGATACACGACATACAAACTTAAGAAGTGAGATTTACTCAAACCTTATCACTGATGTACAGTAACTATTTTCTTGTGCATAAGTTCTATTTCAAATTTAACTACTGGATTCTTTTACTCGTAAAACTAGGTATATAAGAAGCTAGTTATTTCTGTGTTTCGGTAACTAAATGAATAAGCCAACGCATAATAGCGAACATGTCCCAGAACTTTTAGATTTACGTCACAGCTTCTGTGGTCCCATTTCATCTCACCTGTAAGCTACCATACTAAATATGTGTTTGTTGCTAAACACTCAAACAGGCTACACAGGTTAGTTACATTGACACTGCGTATCGTATCCACGAGGGCGGCTTGTAGCTCAGCGATGTTACAGTAAGCTACATCGCGATTGCTCGGAATGCAATATTGTTAAGATTACAACTTCACATCGTCCAGTCGGCACAACATCTGTTCCTATCCGAAGCTAATTATATTTTTTAATTATGTGAGCATCGCCGCAATCCAATTAATTGTGTAGGAGTCTGTGACATACTGATGGAATTAACTGAACAGATAACACTTAAAATATGGCAAGTAGCTGACGTAAAACACGTTTCTGCACGAAATTATTGTAATATTGCATACATATAGGTCCTATCGAAACACAACGAAATCGACAAATATGCAGTTCAAAAGCAACTATTTCTTCTTTCTTTCTTAGTCTGACATCTTCTACCTACTCATTGTAGGTGCAGAGGGTTATTGTTGCACCTGATCACAATCAAGGACACACACACACACACACACACACACACATATAGACACACACACACACACACAGACACTCGGTATGATTGCTTTGATCGGCCCGACGCAGAGACCTCTATCCGACAGCACACACCATTCACAAGGGACATACAGCCATGTCCCCTGCGGGATTCGAACCCGCAATCGGCCTTCAAGTTCTTGATAATCTAATTAATTACACCATCACACACACAGAGTCATTATTTGTTATTACTAAAAACACCAACTTCATATTAGAAGAATTTTCGTCTTTAACTTTCAGATTTTTAGCTGCGAAGCCCAGTACTTTCTTTTCGCACTTATTCACCATTTTATTATTTTTTGTAAGTCCGACATACACTAGTTCAAGAAAATAATAAACGGTCTAAAATGAGTTCATTCCAAAAGACGACGTTATTTTTGGGCCCTCATTACGAAGGATGAAAAGAACGCCATATGAGGAGCCCATGCCCGTCTGTCCGCCGTCTCCCTCCCTAAAGCCCAATACAAGACCCACTCACTATTGGCGACTAAAACTAGTCGTTGGATTGCCATGATATTCGGTACTGCAATTCTATATAAAAATTTGCCGTTCAAGCAAGAGTTTCGTTAATATTGACATTGTTTCAGAAAACGCTCTTGTTGAAGTCTGTAAAAAACGTCACGGACTTATCCAGTTGCTGCATTGTTTCTTCAGGTCAGTTCGCATCAAGTTACATAACAAAATTCTATGCACTGTACTGACTTACTGGGATCTTGCAGCTTGGCCTTTTACACGTTACAAATCGGATTTTCAAAAAGTCCCGGAAATGAGTAATAGCAGGACGGGCTGCGGCAATTAACGCGCAATCACGGAATTAAGTTGCATACATTTGGGTTATTCCTATCGAGCACATAAGAAAGACCTAACATCCGGTTATTATTGTATTTACAACTTTCTATTCCGTGCTTTACAATTCAGTCACTATAATTCAAACCAGAAAATGCACACAACTATCTTAGAATTACAATAATATTACAAAAACCACTAACATCTACATGTTTCTGGCATTGTGGACCCATAAATTACATTAAAATATATAAAATTTAATTTTGTATTATCTTAAATTAAATTTTATACTTTCAGCCCTAACACAAACAGAAGCGAGAGGTTAGCATCACGCTAAATACTCTTTAAATCAATCCTGAAGAAGAACGCAATAAATTCTTTCGAAACATCGGTATCCGTCTATGGGACTACACGGTGTCACAACCTAAAAGACCATGACAGGAATACTTAACTTCGCGGAAGCCTGACAAATAACAAATGTATAACTCCTTACCGCCAAGTTAACTTGCTCAGGCGTTTGATATTTTGTGTAAACCAGCACATATGAGAAACATTACAGGACTAAACACATTACGTAATATTTAATGATTTAATTGTGTTAATAACTTATTCTTAAAAATGGTAGTCTGTGAGAGGGGGCGCAGTAATGGAGTAATTAATGTAAAATGTAACTGTTTTAAAGTTTCTCTCTAACAAACAGACATAACAAACACGATTTTATTTAACACAATCATAAGTTTAACCCTTTAAACCCCGAATTAAATCCCATCTGCTATTTGCTGGCATTATTATGAGCTCACCATTTTCTCCACGTTAGCAGGATAAGGGTTAAACAAAACCTTCCAAATTATTGCTGTACATTAATTGACATTTGTAGAAGTTCCTCTATTTTACCCAGAAACTGGTTACCATGACCGACATTTCCAAGCTTGTCCCAGTTTGTTCATAAAAATGCTAAAAAATTATATCACACTGTGCTACGAAATACTTGGCTTGTTTATTTCACGGTAACTTCGTGATGGACAGAAAAAATTATTTTTATTAGTACAAACACATACAAAAATTTTTAAAAAATATACGTATTAAGGAGTTCCTTTGAAACTATACGCCATTACATTGCCCGGATAACATACGAGGGGTTTTCAGATTTACACCAACCAAATTTTCAGCTCTCGACAAAACTTGGGCGTAAATTCGAGTCTTTGGTTTACTTTCACTCGGTAGGAACCTTTGACTTTTACAACATGCGGCAAACACAACTTGCACTTAACTAAATAAATGGAGAAATAAAACAATCTGAAGACTTTGCCACTTATTTCTGGCTTCCCCAGAGACGCCAAACCAAATACCAGCGTTTAGTGGAACGAGACCGGGCGGATTACGGATTCGTGTCTTTCCAGTAGGCTTATGGAACAAGACAACAATGTGCTTATAAACCGCCACTGAGGGCGGTTCGGAGCGTAACTTGGACTCTCCTCAGATGGTCATACCATTTGAATCTACTGGGGTACACTTCCTGTTTGTTGTGGCATATTGTGTCAGAGAACATTGTTATCATCATTAGTGTCTTGACTTTCTTGGAACAACTCATAGTGAACATGTTTGAGGTGCTACCTGAGTAGCCACAAAATCAAAATTCCAACAGGTCGAAACGTTTTGCAGTTGTTGTCTTTATAAATATTATTTCGTACGAAATTATTAGGCACAGTTATAAAGCATCCAAAAATAAAATGTAATATTCCAAAATACAATCCATGAATGTTAAATAATGCGTGTTTCCTTAATTCGGCAGCAAGAAAAGCATACGAAGAAAAAATCAAGAACTGTACGTGAAGGCGACGTAATAATATGAAGACTACGTCACTGAATCATTACGTCCAACCACGATAAATGAGATGTACGCCTGTAAACATGTTGAACTAATTACCCAACCAAACACAACCGGCTGTGTTTGGTCGGATAATTAGCACCTTTTTGAGATACACACAACGGGACGTTGTCACACAGAAAAGCAGTCTTCTCTTTCTTTAGCTTCTCTATATCTGATCCCTTTCTTGCATTTCTTTCGTCAAATTCCTAAAATAGACAAGTAAGTGATATATATATATATATATATATATATATATATATATATATATATATATATATATATATAGTTGAATTCGTGTTATATAAACCTATAGAGAACATTGCAGCACACAAAGGCAATTACACACGGCTAAAATAAACCCGTTTCAAATTTATACTTGATGATGTTGGGTTCTGATCACCGTCAGTACCAAACTTATAGAACATATTGTATAGCGAAAACTGTTGTTCGTAACCATGAAGCATTTCTTACAGATAAAAATTTTCTTCAGCTCCTCCTAATGTCAAACGTAAGAAGAAATTCTACAGACAGCCACATTTGGAACAAAATGTTAGACTACACTTTCTACAGCAAATGTATTCACCAAACAGTGCTTCTAACCACACGCCGGCCATCAACAATTGTTTAAAAGAGAAGACGCTGCAATACAGACCCAAGCAGCAACTGAACTGTTGTCTGTTGCTACGACTTGCCAACTGCTGCCAATTGTGATGGCTGTTAACACACATAATGAAGGGCTGGCAAGCTTTAATATTTATATAAGGAATTCACAGCCCTTTTTACACCCAGTAACTCTATATATAGCCCACAGTCTACTATATAATATTTTAGTCCCAAATTAAAAACTGATATTTTTCCCATCTGTCGTAACCAACTGGACCATGAGAGCAACTGGCATACGTTTTCTTGAATTAGGCTCTGAAATTGTGGTATAGTTGACTTGTAAGAGCAGAATGTAGGTTAATATCACTACATACCGATCCCAGTGGCTGCGCAGATAAAATGAGTCGATCTGCGGCCACTCGCTTGCCGTGATTGTGGGTTCGAATCCCACTGGAGGCATGAAAGTTTGTATTGCCTGTTTTCAGGTATTAGTCTCTCCGTCGGGTTGATCCCTCTTCCAGACGAGCTCTGCCGAGTGTGATCGCGAAGCCCCATAAGGGGCCGTCATGATCCGGAAACGGGTCTAAGCGCCACAGGAAAAGAAAATACATTACTACAGTTCCTGTGTTTCCACCATCTCAATTTTGGGCCGCTTCCCAGATTTTCACGAAATTTAATATGTAAATTACGACACTGGCTGTCACTCGAAGCTGTAGGTTTTGATTTCGCACAGTCAACAACAATAATATAAAAAACAGTCTTAGAAGGCAGAAGCGACAACACCGCCTCAAAGACCGCCTTCGGGTTCCTGAATTAATGTTAGCTGTTAGATCGTAGGGAACTTTGCAAATATTGCATATGTAGCCTTTCGGAAAACTGCAAAACATCAACATGCAAGTCCTGCTAGCATTTTCTTACCTTTCAGTTTAACGATGATGATTAATGAATCAAGGGCGTGAAATATGTCACGAGGATGGATCACTAATACAGCCACATACTAGTTCTGCAATTTCTTTGTTAAGTCGAAAACTACAATATGGCAACGACGCGAATATTTGAATTGATATACGACAAATCTGACATTTACAAAACCTGCCCTGCTGTAGTAAGTTCTTCATAGTCACAAAATAAATTAAAAAAATATATACTTAAATAGCTATAGGCCAAAAATCCACCTGTAAACAAGAGAAAGATATTTTTGAGTTCTGACAGCACGTTCCATTTTGTGCAGCTAAATACAAGGCGTGTTTAAAAAAAAGACCGAACTATTGTTATGAAGAATTTATTCCTCAATTTACAGCATTTTAAGCACTGTCCCCTTCAAAGTAGTCCCATCTACAGGCGATACACCGTTCCCAACGTTTCTTCCATTGTTGGAATGCTTCCTGGAACGTACTTTCTGTGATGGCGCGTAGTTCTCTCATTGCATTTTCCTGAATCTCCTCTATGGTTTGGAAAGGACGTCCCTTCAACGTGGTTTTAAGTTTGGGAAACAGGAAAAAGTCTGCTGGGGCTAAGTCCAGAGAATAGGGTGGATGGGCACAACGGATGTCTGATGTTTTGCCTGATAACTACGGATGAGGAGTGACGCGTCAGCCGGCTCTTTGTCGTGGTGCAACATCCAAGCCTGGTTTTCCCACAATTCAGTTCTCTTCCTGCGCCCAGCATCCGTCAAACGTGCTAAAACTTCCTGGTACAGCTGTTTGTTTACTATCTGACCACGTGGTACGAATTCATGATAGACAATGCCTTTCCAATCAAAAAACAACCAACAAAACCTTGATCACTGACCGACTCATTCGTGCTTTTTTGGCCGAGAAGACCCTTTCCCCATCCACTGCGACGATTGCATCATACCCATAAACCCAGGTCTCATCTCCTGTTATGATGTTCTTAAGAAAGTTTTCATTACCATTTGCATTGGCAAGCAGTTCCTGACTTATTTCAACACGGTTCTCTTTCTGATCGTCAGTCAACAAACGTGGCACGAATTTTGTACTGACGCAACGCACCTGATTTTTTTCAGTAAAAATTTGATGGCAAGATCCTATGCTGATGCCCACTTCGTCAGCAACTTCTCGGACAGTTAAACGACGATTTCCACGAATCACAGCACGAACTCTCTCGACATGGTCGTCGTTTGTTGATGTGGAAGGTCGTCCAGGCCTGGGATCTTCACCGACCGACATTCTACCTTTTTAAAATGCATAGCACTGCGTTCGGCTCATACAGTCCTCCCCGTACGCTTGGTTAAGCAATTGAAATGTCTCTGTAAAATGTTCACCAAGTTTGCAGCAAAATTTCACACACAAACACACACAAACACACACACGTTGTTCCTCAAGGTCTTTCATTGTCATTTTGTCATTAATCCGACGAAGAGCTTGTGCACGTGCTCACTTCACTAATGCTCATAGCGAAACGGGACAAATGGCAGTTTGTTGTCAAAACCTGACGCTAGATGCGCTCAGTAGCCGCAGCGCGCTCTTTGTGATGGTTGGTGCGCTATTTAAAAAGTTCGGACTCTTTTTGAACAAGCCTCGTAACTTTAGTTCAGTTTCGTATAACGTCTTAAGTCTTCGATCGCGATATATCTTTCAACGTTGGCACTTCCTGTTAACCGCAATTATATGAAAAATGGAAATGGAAAGTGGAATTAAAATAATTTAAGCAATTTAATTCTTGATGAATCGCGACTTATTCTTTATTATGTGATAAATTAGAGTGTTTGAAAGAACTGTCATACAAATGAACGCTGTGGGCAATTAAGTTTATTAACCAACAAATGCACTAAGCCATACAAAATGCAAGGTACGAGTACCACAAAATGTACTGTGGGTAACGTTCTTCATGTAGGGCATAACTGAGAACAATATCATTTATCCATTCCTCTAAGTTATAATTCTCTAAATCCATTAAAAACAACCCCAAACAATTTGTAAATGATCTTGATGATTGGTTGACCGTGCATCATAGTGTAACCTTGGTTTGATCTCCAACTTGACGCACAAAATTCTTGTTTATTTATATATAATACATTTATTAAACTCCTCTACATGTTTCGAGCATTAACCTGCTCATCTTCAGGAGGTCTACGTCGTAATTGTATATTTGCAGCCTCTGGTATCGTCACTCTCTGCAGGTGACTGTCTTGTGCACAGGTTAAGAAAGAAGAGTTCTTTCTTAACCGGTGCACAAGACAGTCACCTGCAGAGTGTGATGATACCAGAGGCTGCATATATACAATTACGACGTAGACCTCCTGAAGATGAGCAGATTAATGCTCGAAACATGTAGAGTAGTTTAATAAATATATTATATATAAATAAACAAGAATTTTGTGCGTCAAGTTGGAGATCGAACCAAGGTTAATTTGTAAATGAATTAGAGAAATTTGAAATTATACAAGGCTACATCTTAATACAAATTTAAATTGATGTTTGAGACGTTCAGAAAGTTTCAATTGTTTTTCTCTGTCGAACTCTGCCCGACATTTGGAAAAATGCTTTAAATTTACGTTTTGGCATAAGTTGCATTTTTTAAATTCTCTACAAACAAGTTGAAATTTACGGGGTGTTGTAAGATAAAATGGAATTAGGATAATTACCGCAAATCAGTAGTGTCTCAGTTTTGTTTAGAATTCTGGTTTTATAGAGTTGTTCAAAGCACTCTATAAATAGGACTGTAAATTTCAGACAATGGAAGAGCCACAACATTTCGTGTTCTCCGCCACCAACTGGCTAACCTCAAGTGCAGATCATTATTGTGTGCACAGGAAGTGTGATGTTGCTTGACATGGGAGTGAACTGCGGTCTTCAACACAAGGGGAAGAACATAGCCTAACAGTTTTCGAGAATGGGGTGCTGATAAAGATGTAAGAGCCTAAGAAGCGGGAATTAACAGGAGGACGGGGGAAAATTTCATAATGAGCTTTTTGAAATACAATCCTCACTAAGGAAGGTAGAGGATGAGGCGGGCGGGTCTTGTAGCACTTACGGACGCGGAAAACGTAGAAGGTTTTGGTGGGAAAACCGAAGTACGAGTAAAAGGACGGCTTGCAATTCAAAGGCTTAGACAGCAGACTAATATTAAAATGAATCTGGAAGGACTAGAATGGGAGGGCGTGGACCGAATTTATCTTACTGCGAAAAGGGACAATTGGCAGGACCTTGTGAATAAGATAATGAACATTTGTATCCCATTAATTTCGTGTAATTTATTGAAAAGCTCGTGAACTGCTAGATCGACTAGATGAACTGCGCTCACTGGAATTAGTTGGTTTGTTAGTTAGTCTGTCTGTTTGTTTGTTTTGTTGGTTGGTTTGTTGGTTGGTTGGTTGGTTGGTTGGTTATTTCGTTGGTTAGTTCCTTGGTCAGTCAGTCAGTCAGTCAGTCAGTCAGTCAGTTAGTTAGTTAGTTAGTTAGTCAGTCAGTCAGTCAGTCAGTCAGTTAGTCAGTCAGTAAGTTAGTAAGTTAATCAGCCAGTCAGTCAGTTAGAGCAATTTTTAACCGAAGGGCAGCTTATGAAAGGGAAAACATGAAACAGACTAAAACAGACTTAAACCAGTTTCGAGTATCGCTGATTCCTCTTACTGCATAAATATCGCCCGTCTAGGCGGCAGCGCAGTCGCGGTTTCAAATCGCCCTCGATAGAGATTCTTTCTCTCACTTCCCTCGATAGACTTTTTCTCTCACTAGGGTGTGACTCTCAAGTCCAAGGCCTGCTACCCGTTAACTCCTCTCTTTGGAAAAACCTTGTAAAATATCGACCGGTTCAAACGATATTCCTTGCGATAGATATCAGGCGTCACTTGCATGTGACGTGGTTTGTCAGCTGGTCGCTGGGTTCGATGTTACTGCTGGTACGCATAACATTCCAATTTTTGAAACTTTTACCGCTTTTTCATTTTATTTTTGACGTATTGTGTACCTTTTACTCTAAATCTTCAAAGTGTGGTAGTTACTATATGTCCACCAATTATAGCACTGAAAACTCTTGATTGTTTCCACACACATTTTTATGTGGCACACATAATTCTTAAAATAAATACCCATAATTTTCTTACAGATAATTCACTGAGAGGTCCTTCTAAAGGACGAAATTTGTGTTCTGTGAAGTACCAATTACACACACACACACACACACACATATATATATATATATATATATATATATATATATATATATATATATTCAGTTTTTTATATCAAAAATAAATCGGCGAATGCTCTATACAGGAATAATAGCTCTTTATTATAAGGATCATATGCAATATATATAAATACACTGCGTGGGAAAAACAGAGTTGCCAGTGCTGCACCCTGTAATACGTACAGCAAACGGTAGGCTGTAGAGAGTTAACTACGGCACAGAAGTAAACAATACATCATACATAAAAAATAGGAAAGTGGTAAATACGTTAAACATTAGAGGGTCGGTCTTATAGGTAAAACCATAAATTAAGCCATATTTTCCAAGTTAATTAAACCCCTTTACTAAACAACCGAAGGGACAGTCGCGGATAGCTGCGTAAAACACATTTGTAAGTTTTTTAGCAAAATAAAAAGTGAGACTGACGCTAGGTTGTGCATTCGGAAGCCGGTCTACTGGGTAAAAGTAGCACCCGTACCGTTCTGCAATCGGCCAAATCCATCAACGTTTTCTGAGGATTTTCTCGGTCTTAGACCACCTGCTGATTTTGTGCTAAAAATCCACGTTGCTCCGCTTCTCAAGCAACCAACTGAATATTAACTTCAAACTTTCCCACCAATCTCAACCATCATAAAGTTATAAAAATTTCATCATAATATTGCCCTCAAAGAGAAATTTTACCCCAGATATTGAACAATTCATTTCTTCTGAGTACTCCTACAGTCAGCTTCCTCTCGTCCTCTCTTCTTCACCTCCCGATGCTGTCCTTCCCTCCAGACTGCGTCTATCATTTGGACGGGCGGGCATATCGTGGGAAGATTGTAAGCAGTAATTATTTTACTGGAACACATCCCCTTGTGTTAACACCCAATAGAGAGGCAAAGGCAATTCAGAGTTGAGACAAAACTTGAAATTCTCTGTCAGATATAACAGAATATATTTTGCCTTTCCTCTGGTGACTTCCCTCTATTCCTTAACTAGGATTCTATACTTTATCCCCAGTGGTATAAAATGTAGTGCCTGTCGCTTCAGCTCACCACCACCTTCTTCTTTTTCTTCTTTTTCTTCTTTTTTTTCTTCTTCATTCCTCAAAGGGTTTGTAATCACCTTACATATGTGCTCTAAACTTGTCACAGTATGCAATAGTACGTGTTACATGTCAAAAGACACCAATATTTTTCACTTATAATCCTTACTGCTGCTAATGTACTGGCCTCAGCAATTGGTTACTAGGGAGTAACTGGCCGACATTTTGCCTTAAATTCGTTCAAACTTCTACCAAATCAATAATGTTCCCAGTAGACAGAGTAACTGATAAAATCGTCTCTGTGCCTAATAAATTAAGCGCTATTTCATTGATGCATAAAGGAGCGAAAATATAACTGCGCCAATTCGAAGCCTCAGCATAAATATTCACGCCCAAGGCACCTTAACCCTGAGGAAGGTCCCCGTTACCGAACTGTAGGTGACTGGAGGGACCCATAGCAGATCTGGACGCGCTGGTGCCGAAACTGCTCTTCGTTCGCCGGTCGTCCGGCTGAGCTTTGTCACGCTCTTTATGAAGCGTGTTCAAATACAACCCGTCCGACGCCGCGGGCGTGAGACAGGCATCAACCTGATCCGTCACTCCATGTATGCCACCAGCAAAGCACTCCTCGGGTAGTGAACGGCCCTCAGCAATAAGAAACAGAGGGCAACTGGTAGGCTTTGTATGCACTTCTCTGGACGAGAAACGCCGAGATTCGACTGTGTCAGTGTCCCCTTTTTCTGAAAGGAACCCAGTTTGTTGGAACTCAAAGCTACGTGACCATGTACCAGTAACTGTATTGCCGGCAGAACAACGAACAGGTTTCATTTAAATACATTATTTTCTTATACTCTTCGCTCCTCATATCTCAGGAATAGTACAGTCTGGTAGACACACGTCAACATCATTCACACTACATTACAGTGACTTGAGGCAGTTACAGTCCTACCCAAAAGCATGTACAGATTAATACTCGTGTTCACAATAACTGTATACAGGTTTGTGGAAACGACTGACCAAAAACTGATTGGAAGTCACATAAATAATACACAACTGGACCACTTTACTCGAGAAAATAAAAAATTACAGTCTCATTTTTATTTTCTTTTAATACTTTAATAAGGGTGAAAAAAATTTCCAAAATCTGGGAGCGACCCTAAACGTCTGGGCACCAAAATGAAGACATGAAGTACGTACCGTACTGGGGGCCCAAAAATGTTGGGCGCCACCGCACAAAACTTGACATCCTGGGTATACGCACCCCTGCTTCTTTAAGAATATGAACTAATTGAGGGTCATTATTTAAGGCTCTCTATGACCCATACTGACAGCTTAATACTTTAAAAATTAAATTTGTTTAATTTGTATATAAAACTCAGTTCCTAAACTGCAGGAAACACAGTCAGCGCCTATTCGAAAGGCAAAGTGGTTGAGAATGTATGAGGAATATCTGAACCAACAAACTGCAATGAAACATACAGATATTTCTGATATTAGGGAAGACAGTAAGCACCGCGCACAATTGTTAAATTCTAGGAGCAGGCAAGACACCTGTTACGGCTGAATTTCTCGCCGTAGAGCAAACGGCATATCAGGTGCACAAATCTGTTACTCTTCCTCCCTTCTCCTTCCCTCTTCACCACATTAGCAATTTTGTCGGTGTAAAAAGTGACTAATTTGTAATATTAAACTGAAATAAAATATATACACGTACTTCGTCAAACACAACTATCTTTCGCTTTATTAATTTAAAAAACGGCGACTAGTTTCGGCTTGCGCAAGTCATCATCAGGCCAACATATTTATAAAAACTTAAATGCTGGTGTATACAATGTATTATTCGTCAATGTCATGGAATCCCATTTACAATCGTATAGTTCTTTATAATGAATGCCTGCTGTAGTCGTGTTGTCTGTGGTAAGTTTAGCACAAATATTGTACATATATTATTAAAATATTAACATTATTATACTAATTGTAAAAGTATGTAAGGGGTAAACAGCATAAAATATTACAAGGATATTAACTGTACACATATAGCATAACTTGTCGCATTGATAGGCTTATTGTTCCGATGATTTTCTACGGCTGCTACACATTAGATCAATAAATATGTATGTATTCCCGGTACAATTGTGTGTTGAAGCCGTGTACAGCTACGTTCTTAATTTAGAGCAGGGTGTTATATATATGTTGCGTCGTGTCGTAACAATGAATCATAACTTCAGTATAATTGCGTGTTCTAGCCGTGTACAGTTACGTTCTTAATTCACAGCAGGGTGTTATAGTCGTATATTTGTTGTGAAGTGTCTTATCAATGAAACATTAACTTCAGTAAAATATATAGGTTATTTCTTGGTGACAGTCGTCATAAGGTATTCAGTAATGCTATGTAGATCCGTTATTGTTTGTTAGTAGCCGGCGTACGTGTGTGTGACATTAATTATAAAGAACTATAAGACTGTAAATGTGATCCCATGACATTAACGAATAATACATTGTATACACCAGCATTTAAGTTTTTTTAATATTTTGGCCTGATGATGACCTGCATAGACCGAAACTATTTGCCATTATTTTAATTAATAAAGCAAAAGATAGTTGTGTTTGACGAAGTATATATTTTATTTCATATTAATATTATACTTAAACACGACGGGATCTCCTCTACTAGGGTGACTAATTTGGTTTTACGTTGTAGTACGTCGGTTTGATTCCCTGATGATGATCCCTTGCGGACCGAAACAAGTAGTAGTATTAAGTGTGATACTGTAATATGATATTTAAGGAACAAGTTTGTGCCTTTTGTTGGTTAATGTCGTAAACTAGCCTTCATTATTGTTTTGCTGCGGAACAATTGTCACTCGTCTCGAAAAATTAACGAACATTAATGCGTGTTGAGGCCAGTCTTCAAATTAGGCAGGCACATTGTTATCTTATGTTGGTAAGTACCTGGCATGAGGAACTGTAATGAACAAAGACAGAGAAAGGAAACGGAAATGATCAATGACTGAAATTATGAAGGCAGCTGTACGATTGTATGTGTTCCGGTTTGGAGGTCAGAAAATTTTAGTCATTTGGTTTTTGCACAGACTGTACCAACAATATTGGGCCGTCAGGTTCTGCAGCCAGAGCTAATGTAGCCCTGTCACTGTGGGTATCGACTGTGGCTCGGACGTAGGAGAAAGGCGTCGAATCTTCACTGGGGAATGTCACTGCAGACGAACACTGACACTAATTGAGGGCTGGGGTTCTCAAGGTCGTCCGTATTGCGTTTACGGTTTTCTGCTGCGTAATGCCGCATGGTTTCGTAGACACGACAGCAGCTAGTAGGAGACGTTAGCTGGTAAAATTAGAAAGGAGTGATGTGCAGATCTTGTGGCGCTGGATACTGCTTGATCCACGCGTTAGGTTGCGGGTTTAGAGCTGTAGGTTCTACTTAGTGTCAAGCAACACTGAATCCTTGTCTTGCTTCAGAACAGAAATCTACAGTGTCACCAGGAACAGACCGAACTTTTTTTTCATTGTCCGAGGATTACTTGTCGTGCATCACTTGGGAAAGAAAATAAACGCCTACTTCGAATCCTGCAGATTGCCGTTAACCTTTTAAAGCCTACTGGTTACGTGATAAACCAACAGGTTTAACATTCAAGAATTTTACATTCTGCCCACACACACACACACATACACACACACACACACACACTGTATTTATGTGTTTTGTATTTATTTCAGAACAAATAGCGGCTTTTGTGCCCCATACAACATAAACTGACTGGTTTTTGTAACCGAGACGAAAAGTGTTTACTGCGCGTTACGATCTACCCCGCGCTTCGTCTTTAAAGGGTTAAACTTTAACTCATCTCCTTTATTTTCAGTTCTATTTTCACTACATTCCATTCTCTCAAACCTCTTTACCTATAATTTACTGCTGAAGTAGCTGGTGTAGCGGAGTTCCTGATCCACTTTTTCTTCACCTTGGTACTGGATGGACGCGAGTGGTCAGTTTCACATCCTGGCCGCTTTATCCTCAGGTCAGGATTCCCTTCCAGTACCCATGGAATAGGAGGCTCAGAAACATCAGATCCAGTATGGAATAATCACATGTCCGTGATTTCTCGGTTATGGCGCCATATTACTCTCAGAATCCCAAATATGCTACCCCGGCTCCAGCAGGTACCGGTTCCAGTGAAAACAGTATTTAGCGCACTGCTTTCTTTGTCTCAAGATTCTGGTGGGTGAAGGCCAAAGGTTTCAAAGGAAGGAGGATTCAAGTCTTGTGGATTGTTACGCTGTGTAGAGTTTCCAAAGACAGCAGTGCCGTCCTTTTTCAAGGTTAAAGGTGTCCATGAAATTTAATTTTTAGGGAAGATGCTACCTTCTTCTTCAAGGTTGTGGATGAGGAGGCCAGAAGATGATGCTGCCTTATGTACAGACCTCTTTTATTGAATTTTACCCAAAACGGGCAATAAAAGTCTGCTCGAGTGGTTTAGTGTAAAAAAAGGGTTGTTACCAATTATCACTCCTTGAAGATGCATAGCGGCGTGGAAGCCAACGTCCATGAATTCTTTTAACTCGAATCCTCTCTTTTCGCCTTACCCATTATGTGGGAAGCTGCACTGTCTCAGCGCAGAATGGACCATAACCGCCCCGACCAGCAATTAAACTAATCCCCTACAGTCCGTCAACAACCACTCTCCCGATTCATATAACAGCGTTCCGTAATTAAACTACAAATTTTGGGCTTGAATTCTCTCTTGGTATAATAAAAACTTTAACAAACTTCTGACAAATGAGTCTGGTTACTGTAATTCAGTTCTTACAATGGTGGAAATGCTATTTGTTTCACTACGAGTTGTCTCCATCCATAAATTCTAATATTTGTGAAAGTGGATTTCAAAGCATCAAGGTCATGCGATTAAATACATGGTTCACGGAGCAAAGCTACGCTATTTGCTTTGTGCAGACTCTAAAATCTTATAATGCGAGAAGTTCTAAACCAATTAGCAGTCAAAGACTGCAGGTCTCTGATCTTTACAGGACTGCAGAAGTCCCACTTAAGTTGCTTGTTACACAATCTGTTTACATCTTCCACAGCGTTCCAGGAATTAATGCGCGGCTAACGTAGTTAAGCTACAGCACATGGTACTGCACTGGCAGGACCTTACGAAGTATTCCATGCAAAACGACTGGTAATTCATATCTTCTTGCTTTCTTCCATGTTCCTCTGCTTGCCCATTTCCCTCCGTTGCTTTTCAACAGAGTATTTTGTTTCTTACTGGTTATTTGATTATACAGTTCTTTATTTGTTCAGTACGGTTAGTAATGTACCACTGCGAGTTCTGGCCATGAGACAAAATACTACACAACGGGCCATGTAGTGCGGCCCGATGCTACGCCAGCGTTGCCCCTAATGACGCACGTCAGAGGAAGTAAGTAACGTACGCCATATATCGCAGTGGTAATAACCCCTAGAAATTCTAGTGAAGATTCACCAGTGCTGCAGTAGGTGCTAAACTCGTTGCCCTTCTGGCTGAATGTATTCAGTACACCTGCGGAAAACTTTGTCGTTAACTCCATGGAATTCTTCCCCAGAATTTTTTTTAAATCTCGCAGCAGATATTCTTCCAGAGTGTGGGAATTTGTTTTATACACTTTATCTTTCAAACTTAGTCACAAATAAAAGTCAAAAGGGGTTAAATCAGGAGAATGTGAGGGCCACTGGCCACGGCTATGGAGTAACCAGGTAACCGGGTCGCTCTATTGCTATCCTGCTGTATGCAGAAGGTTGTGTGCTATGCTCCTCTGATAGGATGTATAGGAATTAATAATTTCCTTGTAATAGGACTGATAATTATGGAAGTTTATTGCAACACATCCTGTCAGACAGAAAATATTAATTCTTACACATCCTATCACACTATCTTCCGCATACCGCACGACAGCAGCAGAGCGATCGTAGGCCAGGCGAACACATTGCCTTCTCCAGTTTTTATCTGTTTTAATCCTATTTTAATGACGTATTCAACTGCATGGGAAACATTAGGCACAATCAGTAAAAATGAGATCTCGCTTCTAGCGTTTACAATGTTTATATCTTGTAAATGTTCTAATGTTAGCCTGATGATGACCGTGTAAGGTCACAACATGTAGCTACGTTAAAGCATACTAAAGTCCAGTTGTGTTCAGCGGTGTTATTTATTTTATTTCACCTTAAGTTACGATAAGCAAGATGTATAACTTTAAAATTCCAATAAATAAGTTAAGCTTGCTGCTTAAGTGCCGTAAAACTTTTATGAAGAACTGTTCGTAAACAAAACAGAACTGCGTCATCTCTATGAGAAGCAGTAAATCCTTCATGAAGCAGACGCCATTCAAATATTGCCATTAATTAATGACATCCTTTTGAAAGCGTTCTCAACCTTTTCTTTCTCCTTGAACACGTGTCAGTCCGTAACACATTAAACAGTGCTCCAGCCTCCGTGTCTGTAATAATGGCCAAAAAGTGATAAATCTTTATTAATCCCATTAGCGACAACCTTTCGTAGCGAGGTTAAATTAATTACAATCTGGCTAAAGTTCTCAAGCACAGGTCAACGGTTCTCCCTCCCATGCACAAGCTGAATGGCCAGTTTTTGGACTGCGACACTTCGTCTAATTACACACAGCTACATGACCGAATAATAGGAAAAGAAGAGAGCAAGCAGACAATGCAGTTAATGACTTAGATCTTGCATTCATCAATCTAATACGAACGTTAATAATATCGCTGAACATGAAAAATATTAACACACATTTTAATGACATTATACGCTCAATGGCGTCATTAACTGCAACTATCAGTAGTGAATGAGTGTGCCGCTGAGTCAGTCCTAGTGGCCAGTCTATGGTCGGACACGGTTCAGTGGAAAGGCTGACCATTTCACTTGCATTTAATACTAAAGGAAACAGAAAAAATAATTAATTGTGTGTGCCATATATTCAGTCTAAGGCGTGGGTCTGCAGCAGCTTGATTTCTGGAGTCCCGGGTTCGAATCCTGACGCGGTAATGGATGTTCGTAAAACACTAAAATGAAAATATATAAAACGCTGATAAGACCAGTCGTTACGTACTCATCAGAGACTTGGACTTTGACAGCAAAAGATGAAAACCTACACATTTTTGAAAAGCTAATATTAAGGAAGATATTTGGTCCTGTTAATAGTGACAATATATGGAGAATGCGAAATAACATGGAGGTTGATAAATTAATAGAAGATGCAGATATAGTGAGATTCATTAAGGCACAAAGAATCAAATGGCTGGGGCATATCCAAAGAATGGACCAAGCAAGACCAACTAGGAAACTATTAGATTGGAAACCTGTAAGAACCAGACCAATAGGAAGACCAAGACAACGATGGCAAGAAGAAGATGCCATGGAAGATCTAAAAAAGCTGAAAGTTAAACCTGGAAGGAGACAGCTAAGGGTAGAAAAACTTGGAGAGACTTGTCTAAGCGGGCGAAAACCCACAAAGGGTTGTAGTGCCAAATAATGATGATGATAATGGATGTTCGACCGTTGTGTGTTGTGTAGTTAGCGGCCTCTTTGACGGGCTTATTACTCGTTTAGAGGAGTCACACCGAGTGTGTGTGAGTCTAATTTTGTGTGTTCTAGGAACGCCAAAGAGGCGACCTAGGACTGATTTTGGATGTTGCGCCACAAAAAAAATCGCATATATTCAGCAAAAAATACAGTTTCTTCAAAGTCGCGCCAAACGACACAGACGGTGACATGTGCTTTCCATACATTCATATAAAATCTAGTCCAAATGTTTCAAAACTTTACGTTAATTGTCGCAGTTGATGTGGTAATTTGGAGACGGAGGGCGTGAAATTCTGACTGTTATAGTCTAAATGATGAATATTCTTCACAGAGCACAGATATCCGTATCGAACACAAGTTTGAATACGTAGTTCGTTGGTCTCGCCATAAAAGGAGCAAAATAACGTGTACAAAGTAAACAAAATAATAATAATGCTAATAATAATAATAATAATAATAATAATAATAACTTAAATCAGGAATATTACAGTCAGAACATTGATAAGAAACCACGGAATCCAAACGGCACGTAGAACGACTGTAAGGTAAGAGGCAGAAAATATTTCAAAATCTTGACTACACAGACATAAAAGAGCACGGTGTTAGTTTAGTCGAACAAGTTGCTACTTACCAGAACCGTTTGTAGCAAAATTTATATTTGAAATGAACCTTCCGATTCATTCTAAGACAGTACTATGTCAGACCTAACTGCCAGACATGCGGATTCTCCTGGGTTGAGTTTTGAAACTGAGAAAGAAGAGGCATATCTTTAATCTTTCACTTCGGAAAATTCAATACACTGTCGTCAGGCTGACAGCTGCGTCACGTGTTCTTAAACAACTGACGTTTCAGAGCCTATGTCCGTTTCCATACCCGCTCTTGTCAAAACGCCGATTGATATCAAGCACTTCACGCAGCTGTTGGTGGGAGAAGGTACTGCTGAAGGAATTAGACGTCCCTCCGAGTGCTTGAAGACAAACTGAACTGCTAGAAACACAGGAAGTGAAGGAGTTGGGTACAGATGGAAGGCAAAATGTTCTTTAACAATGATCTCAGAAGTTCATTAAATATATAGGGAACTTGTTCAGCTGCAAGCCTCTTTGTATGTCTTCACTTTGTATCGTGCACAAGACATTCCTTTTTGTGGTTCCTTGTACAGCTTAATATGACTGAATTTATGACAGGGTTAAGTAAACATGCCAACAGGGTTGTGTTTATGTACACAAATACATTGCAAGAAAGAAATCATTAAGTTTTAACGAGGAAGAAAAAAGTAAATTGTAAGAAATTAATTTTAACGGAGCTACAAATTTGACGTAAACTAAACACAATATCAAACACGTACGACCCACTAGTGGTATTATTATTATTATTATTATTATTATTATTATTATTATTATTATTATTATTATTATTATTATTGTTGTTGTTGCTGCTGTAGTTGTTGCACTGTGTGGTAACAGCTCAAACAGGGCGTAGTTTGAGTTAAACTCCAAGAAATGCCTTCAGCACTTACGACGCAGTACGTTCAGTGAAGCCTCTCCTGGTCATATGGAATTATTTTCAAGCCCACATTCTTTTCTCTCTCAAGACTCTTATAATACTCGTACTGTACTAAGTGTAACCGTACATATCTGTGGACGACACAGCGGTACTGCAGCCAAGGGAGCCAGTTGTTACGGCACAACAATTAAATGTGACATAGAAGAAGTGACATTTTCAACGTAAGTCTAGATACATTTTAGCTATACGCCTCGCTGCCCACTTGTTCAGTGCGTTAACAATCATCAATGATCACTACATCTGAATCTAAATGAAGTCTAGTTACTATTAACTGCATGCTTTCCCCGTCATTTTTAATGAATTAATATCTATCAATGACCATTATGAGTCCGATTTAAATGCAGTTAAAATTTAATTACATGCAACAGTCTACATCTACCATAAAGTACAACACAAGGGTTGCATATAACAATACTCGGTTTAATTTTTCAACATATTTCGGTTCGTCAGCAAACTGTCTTCAGGTAGGCAAAAAAACAGTAAATTGTTGATACTTACATCAATACACTGAATAATCCGCAAAAAATACATATTGGTACTTACATTTACAAACCTAAAAGTGCTGTAGCTTGTGATCCCCCCTGTACGCCTACCTGTAGCCTGATATAGACTGACTACTCTGAACAATCCTACAGTGCCACGCAATGTACTTGTCGTGGCTCATACTGTACAAAAAGACGCATGGCTTTGCAAGTGAATCTGTGGACACGCAAGGTACGTCGAGATCGTTAACACACAACTAATTTGTGATGCAAAATTTATTAGAATTATAATAAATACACCGAAAAGATGGGTTCAGTTTAACCGCCAAGAACACTTTGTGGCACATCACACCCAGTATTTGTAGAGATAGCCAGGAACTGCGTGCTTTGTTTCGCTGCCCTGAAAATGGTTCGATGACCGACCGAACAAGACGGAGAATTAAAACTGTTACTATATTCACCTTTTGTGTACTATGATGTTGGACTGCATTGACATTATTTGAGAAGCGCGTCCGTAGAGGGACTGGATTTCAGATTCGGTTTTTTGGTTCGTTGCCCACTGGCTGACTGCATTACTCGCTGGTATTAAAAATTATATATGAGTCTAATTGAGGTATAGTTAACATTTTGTTTTATACGTTGCTGATCGTTTATTTCAAGCACTTATATTTGCCAGCGTCCATTAAATTTGAGTCCATCTTAGCTTAAGCTCTGCTGTCCACTTTATTAATGCATTAAAAACTGAAGGTAAAAGTATTATATATATATATATATATATATATATATATATATATATATATATATTTTTTTTTTT
>Ga0268261_10000590_pt1 | contig 23167 bp, 15 predicted proteins | sample TergutNc150P1_FD_190353 | JGI IMG/M metagenome (GOLD analysis project Ga0268261, IMG submission 190353) | Nasutitermes corniger P1 segment gut microbial community from laboratory colony in Florida, USA - Nc150 P1 (SPAdes) (version 2) | ecosystem: Host-associated > Arthropoda: Insects >...
CAGTACGTGTCTTTGTACCTTAAGTTAGCAATTAATACAGAATTATGAATACATTAAGACTGTCTTGAGGAACCGCACGACACTGACAGCTCACCACTGTACCGGTGTGCAGCTGTTAATTACTGCTCTACTGAGATGTACAGAAAATATTAACTGAAATTAATGACGCGGTGTTCAATGCTTATTAATAGATTGTGATTGTGAGTGCAGACAGTAACTGCAAATATTAGATATCATTTTCATTTGGAACAATGTTCTTTGCACTTTAGCAGCACTATAACAACCGTTTGATTGCACTGTAAAAGCGAGTCTGGAACAACTTTGTTACAGTATTGAAGCAAATTCAAATGTCATCACACCTTTGTTTCATTCCTTTACCCACAGCAATATTTCACAGCACAAACTGTACGTTGAGAGCACAAAACAACAAATGTAATTATCTGTACTTACTGGTGATGGCCCAGTGTAAATGGAGAACGAGAAATTAAACAAGACAAACGCTTGGGACCTGTCCGCAGTGTGCAGTGCGCAGTGAGCAGGAAAACACTGAAATATTCACACAGTCGTCACTTCGTAAAACTTGTATGGGCAACTTTCTTGTGAAGTTCAAGAACACTCTGTCAGTGTCAAGTTACGAAGTGGGGCTTCTGTACAGGATTCCAGTGATGTTACGTCAGCTGCAATGCTGGAAATTTGCATCTATGAGAAGGAATGACGTCACTTTGCTGTTCCGCTTTGCGGTGACGCAGTTGGATGAGAAACTGCCCTGCGGGTTCGAGTCCCGATGGCGTCATTGGAATATTACATGACTTGAATTCTTCAAGCCTCGCTATGGCCTGTGGTTGACCGAGCTTCTAAGAGAAATAAGTACAATGAATATTTCATGGTGGTAAAATGGGCCGGTGTATAGGTCTGACAACCTTGCCATATTTATGCGCCAAACTTTTCGAACCCTGAAGCTTCAAACACCTGGAACACTCAGGCGTGTTCAGGGATTGCTTGAAATTATAGACATTGTTCTTAAATGTAACAAGAAGTACATAAAGACTGCAGCAGACAGTTAAACATAAGGCGGTGCATTCAAACAACTGTGAACAGGAATGTTTATAGATGAAGAATTAGTGATTTAGTATACCGACTTATAAATTTGTCACAATTGACGCGAGATATCTATATTTATTCTCATTCTTTCATAATCCTGTTCAATGTTTATATTTGTATTATTTTTCTATATAATTCTTTTTGCGAAATAACGTAATTTATTTTGTATTGAACGCATTTTAAATTGAGTATTTATATATATATACATATATATATATAGAAAATAGCCCCATTTTTTTTACAGCCAGGTTAATACGAAGGCTGCAGTAAACTGTGTTCTGGTGAATGCAAACAGTTGTTCAGGCCTGAGGGTTGTGAAGAGAAAAAGAGAATCGTGGGACAGCAAACTGATTTTATTGTTGGCTGCTGTTGGTTAGGCAGTTGGGCTTGGAAATGTCTGATGCTTCCGTACTTAGCACGGAAGGGTAGGGGTGTTTAGCGTCAGAAGCCCAGCTATAGGGTGCCCAGGGCAGCGGCCGTCAAGGGCGACAGAATTTAAGGGGACAAAATTAATATTTTACATTAAAAGATTATGTTTTGCTCTCAATAATTATTGAATTATTTGCTTAAAAAACAGGACATTCAATCAGCAAATTCAGTTTGTTAGCACCTCACAATTTCAGTATTAATCCTCACCAAATTCTGTTTACTGCAACCACAAACGATACTGCAGTGTCTCTAATACTCTTAACTGCTGTGATAATGTTAGGCAAGTCTGGTGACTGGGAACATAACGCATACGTAGCAATAACTGGTTGTGTCACCGTTAAGTTTTGTGTAACTGGAGGTTTTTATCATACCACTGACGGAGGGCGGAGAAATATCCTGTCTGTACCATTTAGCTAGTGTCGGCACCTGTTTGCTGTGACTACATGTAGACTTTGTTTATGATTGTACAGTAAATGGCAGTTTGGAAGCTGCCTGGTGTGCATTTAAACTCACTAGTATATGTAGCGGCAAACGATTTCAATATAAATAAATAAATAAATAAATAAGTAAATAAATAATAAATAAATAAATAAATAAATTAATTAATAAAATATATGTGTTACAAGCCAGTTGTTTCTAAGTTATTACATTCTTAAACTTTTATGCAAATCAATTAGAAATATACAACAAAATTTTAACAATCTCTTTGTCTTCATTTCAATAACATTATTTCTTACAGTCTCAGCCCCAGTCTGCATTCTCATAAGCTGTGGAGATAAGCAGAAAATGTTAGGTAAGTAATGTGGCTTACATTCCTTACACAGCCAGAAAACCATTGAGCAGAGTAACTGATAAACTGTCACTTGTCTGGCCTGCAGTGAGGAATGAAGAAAATATTGCAGTGTTCCTGTCTTTAATTGTTTGCAGATGCATTCTTGATCCCTTACTTTGTCATGTTGGCAAATGAAGGTATTCCCGTATTCTGCTTGGAGCTGAAAATTGGTCAGCGGCTGAGGGAATTTGCCATTTGGTGAATGGAATCAAGTGTCACCCTACCGCGGCGCTATTGGCATCAGCAGTTTTGTCTTGTCCTTCAGGAAAGGCGTATACTGGGTTTTGTTGGTGGAACCTGAGGGAAAGGGACCACTTGGGAGACCGAGGCTTAGATGTAAAAATAATAGTATGGTGAACCTACAGGTAGTGGGATGTGGGTGTGTGGACTGGATTGAACTGGCTCCGGATAGAGACATGTGACGTGCACTTGTGAATGCGGTAATGAACCTTTGGGTTCCATAAAACGGGGAGAATTTCTTGACTTGCTGCAAATCGGTCAGCTTGTAAAGAAGGACACTGCTCCATGTATTGAGAAAGGAAGTACGTGTTTCAAGTTACTAAGCAGCAGGTGGATGTCTGTCATATTGCAGTGTTCAGTCCTTTTTTTAATGTTGTTAGAAAGGGCGTGATGATAGCTTGGTAAGTGGCAACACATTTCCTGTTCTGTCCCAATTCTTTGTTGTGTTCAACTATTTTGAGTACAAACTAAACCACATGTCTGTAGCGCTGTATGAACCGACAGACACACACATCTTATTAACGTTAGGTAGGAATATTGTAACTGGAAAACCTCGCCCATTCAGTCGCTGTTTATAATGTTTGAGACTTGGAAATGTCCTTGACTTTTAACTGGACTCCTGGAGTGTTGGGATTAATTACTTCTGGTTCATGTTAGTTGAAAAAATATATTTTAACGTGCGTGATTGTGCAGAAAAAATGTTTCCTTTATGTTGCTGAGAGCATACAGAGCATACAGAGCGTACAGAGCAGGTGGATTGCGTGTGGATAAGCTTAACGATAATATTGAAATGGACATTAAAGAAATGGCGCCTATGACTAGCGGAAAGAACTTAATTTGATCAATATATAATTTTATGGTTACAGTTAACAGCCATGATATTTGTTTGAAAACGATGAATACATTGTCCAGTTGATCCACTTCCGAAAGGCAGCTCTGCACATACGCTGTGTGCTAACCCATGCTTATGTTCAGTTATGCAACTCTCACAGCACGTCGCTGTAACTAAAATCATCTAACATTTCTAAGGAGTTCTACTAAGGAACTGGAACAGCTGACATCACACTACACAACAAACTGGAACAGCTGACATCACACTACACAACAACCTGGAACAGCTGACATCACACTACACAACAAACTGGAACAGCTGACATCACACTACACAATAAAAGCCGTTTTCTTTCTCACACAAATAGACATTTAATTAAACTCTGTGTGTACAGCAGTGGGAAATTGGAAATGTAAATTGGTTTATGAATACAATTAAAATAGTTGAAGGAATAAAGGACAAAACTGCACCACAGTAATCACATGTAACTGTGGAATGTCAATAGAAATATATAGATTGTATGCAGCATAATTTTATGAATTTTAGTGTGCTACATACATACATACATACATACATACATACATATATACATGTGTTTACATGTATATGTGACTCAGTAAAATAATAAAATATATCAGTCAGGCTATGTAATGGATACGTACTGAAACTGTTGCATTTTGGTGTAAACATTTGCTATGTACCTTGTAGGGTTTGTGTCCTTGAACTTACTTTGTGATTCAGAGAGTAACAAATAGAAGATTTGTCATTCAGGCAAAATGCATATACAGAGTAAACTGTTAATACGTAATATACATTGACGTTAACCCTTATCCTGCTAACATGGAGAATATGGTGAGCTCCTAATAATGTCAGCAGATGGCAGATGAAATTTAATTTGGCGTTTGAAGTGTTAATGTCCGTTTTAATAATATCCTCAAGAATTTTCTGTTGGAAAGAAAGGAAATATCTGTAAATGTTATTTTATTGCACGATAATTTTTAAATTCGTCTTTGAATATAATGGAATTTAAGAGTTATTTATATATTTATATATATATTTATATTTACATATATAAATATATATAAAACATTTACCCACGTAACGTGCATTTTATTACAGCTACGTAATTTTCAATGTTATTACTGTAAGATATAAGATGTAAAATCTGAATGATACATATATAGCTTACTAGTAACAGTTGAAAATATCGAAAGTGATTAAAAATTCGGTTTTTGTTGTAAAATTTTGATATAAGGAGGGGAATTTCCTGTTAAAAAACAAGTTAAGTTGCGTTTGAGATGCTGTCTGGACGAAGAACTGGTACAGAACAATGCTTATATTTGAAACAAAAATTATTTAAAAGATATATTTTGCAACAGTATGATTGAACAGTAAATTATAACTCCAATTATTAAAACTCATCCACTTAAAATAATCAACTCTTTGGTTGGCGTTGATAAAAAATATAGGTAGAGAGTAAGTGAAAAGGCATATATCAGATCAGAAAACAACAGTAATTCTCACTACAATTTTTGCAGTATTCTTGCATCTGTTCAGTTTAGGGTTTTGTGTCCCCTCAGATATAGAACGGGAGCTTTCCATAAGATGGCGGGCGGCCGTGATGTAAGTGAAGGCAAACACACACAGAGAAAATACACAAGAATATAAAATGTCAAAATAACCACAAATTGATAATATGTTATACGTCTGGAAAGGAGCAATTCTTCACAAAGTTACTTTCATAGAGCTGATGGAACGACAAATAATGCAGCCACAATCCACACTTCACAGATTGTGGCCACAGTAACGCGCCATGTTGCCTGTGAAGAGACACGGACTTGGAAGGGATTCAATAGAGAATTGCTGGATTCTAAGCACAGCTATAGAGTACGCTGACAGACCGACTGACAGACGACGGCAAAATGGAAGGAATGTAAACATAAAATCATTGTTAGCCACGTGTTTGATTTTTGTTTGCACAAGCTTCGGAGGGAAGTACCGTTAAATAAATGATGTCGCTTGTAGCCAAGATAAGGATGTACATATTGGGAACAGTTTGCATGTCTTTGTTGCATATGATAATGATGAGAATGATGACATTGCCGGTTGTAACATTTACAAAAGGGAACTACATATACTGGTATTTTGTACGTTTCTAAGAAAGTAGATACATATCCGTGTTGCTTTGTATCTGTATTCGTGTCAGTGTCAGTGTCCGTTTCCGTTTCCTGTGTGCGTCCAACTCTCTGTAGGACTTCTTTGCATTTCCGTGTGTCTGTGGTCGTGTTCGTGACCGTATAATCGTCTGCCTCCCTTCCCCTGTCAATATCTGCTTGTGTTAAATGTTCCATGACCTCGTAACTGAACGGTTCCGTGTGCGTTTCCAAAATAATGGTTTCGTTGTTGTTTGTTTTGTTGTAGTCTTCATAACCCTCTATAATGTCCTGTAAGCACTGCACTTTCTCTAACACCTTCCAACCCATTCCCTTCATTTCGCTCGGTGTGTCACATTTCGGCGCTAATTCCCCATGCTCTGTTTGTATGTTACGATCCTTACAACATCGCCACACTTTCTTCAGCTGACAGTCACATTGTAGCGGGTTACCATCCAGAAACAGTGAGGATAATTTTGGCAAAGCTGTCAGTAAATTTATATCTACAGTTCTCAGATTATTCCTGCCCAGGTCAAGCTCTTCCAGTGCACTGACGTTTGCAAATGTTTCAACTGACACTGAACTGACATTGCAGTATGCAAGAGAAAGACGTGACAAAGTATTTGAATTGATAAATTTGCGGTCAGTTGGTATTTGAAGGCCGAGATTGTTGCATAAATATACAAATTTGAGTTTAGGTAACGACAAGAAAGTGTCTGGATGGACGTACTGCAGTTTGTTGGTTCTCAAATTCAGCTCTACTAAACTGATCAACCCCGAGAAAGCATCAACGTTCAAGCTTTTAATTAAGTTATTCTCTAAGTTAAGAATTTGCAGACGACTCATCTTCTCAAATGTGCCTGGTAGTATTTCACGTATCTCGTTACCAAACAACTGCAATTTCTTTAAATTTGTCAGGCCATTTAATGCTCCCAGCTCTATAGTTCTGAGGTGAGAAAATATTACAGAAATTTCCTCCAGTTCTGTCAATCCCTCTGAAAGAAATGTGTCGTTTCCAAAAGAAGGTATATATTGAATAAAAATTGTGAGTTGTCGGAGGTATTTAAGGAAATTGAAGGAAGTTTTTGTTAATGATGGGTTTGTGCTGTCGACATTGTATCTCTCTGGATCACAACTGCATTCATCAGAACACAGTTCAGCCATTCTTGTCGGCAGGATCGCCACACACAACCAGACCATCGCAGCTGCTTCTAAGAGCAGCACAACCATCAGCAGTGGCACCAGCACCACAGTCAGTCTTGACGGCATTGCGAGCTGCTGTAATCTGCACACAGAGAGAAACTGATACTGAATGTTACTCTCTTTGTTATGAGGGTCTGTGGAGAGCAGTATAGAGACGTTATGGAAGAGAAAAATGAATTGTGTTCTTAATCCACCGGCTAAACAAAAAATACATGAACTTCGCACGACATGTATATAGATATTACATTGTAGTTTGTGATGCTGTGTCATGCGATAGAGGATGAGAACACTATAGAACACAGCAGGCTGTCATAATGTGACAGAACACAACCACATATTGAGGAAGTAGAGAGAAAGCGACCAGTTCAAACACATATATCACACTACAGTAACTGCTATTAATGTAATGACTATATTCAACAGCTATGTGATTTGAGAAGGAGGGAGCCTGTTTGTAATGCAGCCACAACCCACAAATTGCTGCTAAATTCGTTCTGTAGTTCTTCATATCCTGTTCTCTAAATCAGCCCGATACACAAACATCACTAGACACTTCGACAGCATCAAAACCACTTCTCACTCTGTATGTCACCAAACTAACACAACTTACCAAAGTTAACATCCAGATACATTTTACTCCCCAGTAAAACAGCAGTCACTCGTCAATACAAATCCCCGTGAATTCTGAATAATTCTTAGCTAACTGTAGCCCTCACTTCCACCGCCGTCACTGTCCGGATCACAGGGGTAAATCTGTGACAATCTCTAACACTGGTGGAGTGGCTGAAGAGGAATAAGCCAGCCAGTGTTTAACCGCTCAGCAGTAAGAAGTGATTTGAAGAATGTCGCAAATTTCTTTGTAGCAAGTTGTAAATTGTAGTGAAATTATAGCAATAAATTGTAGTGAAATTATAGCAATAAACTGTAGTGAAATTATAGCAATAAATTGTAGTGAAATTAGAGCAATAAATTGTAGTGAAATTATAGCAATAAATTCCCGTTACTGTTATGATGATTAACATTATAATCATAATTATCTACTGTTTAGAGAGATATTTAAGTTTCAAGAACTTATACTTTACATTCTACTGAAGATATCTGCATGTCATGTAAATCAAGAATTTTCCCCCTCGCTCTCCAAATTCCCAACAAATCCCCACTACCCCTCCCAACATACAGTTCGATTGCCTACAGACCGCTCTGTGTACAGTCTGTGGATGTCAGTAAGCATCAACGTACAACGTTTACGTTCTTTTGCAGTTTACTGTCAACACACTATCATGTGTCAGCGAGTGACAGCAATAATCAGAGCGTGTTAAACAGTGTTTCTTATTTTGTTTACGTGTTTTTGGCCTTAGTTATTGATCATGCAGTGTGCATGCGCCATATTGTTATCTGTGGCCTGCTCCGTTCTATGATATATTTACACATTATTTCGTAAAGGCACTATTTTGGGTAAAAGAAATTTACTGGACACAAAATGTGTGTTTTGGATTTCACTACAACTTTTATCAGAAACATATCTCATTTTAAAAAGAACTGCCCGAGTTATAACAAAGAAATATATTTTGGTATTCACTGAAAGTCTCCTTTAGTTTGTCCGATTTTAATTAAAATTAATTATCTAATGAGGTTTTCTAAAAATCATCAGTGGAAAACGAGATTTTTCATGGGTACGGACAGACAGACAGACATAACAAAACTAATAATCGCTTTTCGTACATTTTGTGAGAGCATCTAACAATTTGTACAACAACTCAGTTATTCATATTTTGTGTACCTGAAATCCGTTTGTGTGTGCTGCAGAAAGCAGCTGGTTCTTTACAATCACCGGATTGTGATACTGAGTGGATAAATTGTGTAAATGTTGGTACTGGAGGGGGTTTATGTAGAAAAGGAATTATAAGAATTTAGTGCTTCTTTGTTGTCGACACAGATTGGGTTCATAAAAATGTAAATCAGTACGTGTCTTTGTACCTTAAGTTAGCAATTAATTCTGAATTTTGAATACATTAAGACTGTCTTCAGGAGCCGCACGACACTGACAGATCACCACTGTACCAGTGTGCTGCTGTTAATTACTGCTGTACTGAGATGTACTCAAAATATTACCTGAATTCCAGTGTTAATTATGTCCTTCTGTACAGTTCACATTCAGCAGTCCAGCCCACAGTAGACTGATCATAGACAGCTGTGTAATGTACGTGGCGAATTGTGTAGATCGGCAGAGGGTAGAAAAAGGTGAGGTCTTATTTGATTAATGGTGACGTGCAGAGGGAGTACTGAGAGAGTAACAGTTGAACCTGTGGGAAATTAAAAGAAAATGTAATCGTGTATGAATAGAAGCAGAACAGTTAAAGTAATAAAGAAAAATAACCACAACCAATAAACATGTAAAATTGTAGAATATCAATAAAATTCTTTATCACGTCCACAACACAAAATTATTGATGTTAAGACAATACGTACATTCGTTCGTGTGTGTACATTAATATGTGACTGACTGGAGGTTATGACGAATAGAGTCTGAACATGTCAATATAAACTGTATACATGTTGGCTCTGTGAGATAAAAATGTATTAAGAGTAGTTTTTTTGGCTGTACCTCTTATGTGTGTTGTGTGCTGAAATTTTCTTCGAGAGTCTAAGAGAGACAAAACATTGTCAAATATTCAGATGAAAAATCAACAAAGATTAAAATGTTAGTACGTAATAAATATGTTGACATATTTTTCATAAGGTCCGCTTTAATAATATCCTTGTTAAATTGATATTGCAATAGAAATATAAATGAGTAACTGTCAAAAATTAATATCTCTCAATTTTAGTATTTTTCGTGAACTTGAAAATATTTGTAAATATAATAAAATATAACATTGAATATAATTAATTTTTGCACACATGTATTACAGCCACTGTATTTCCATTGTCCGTACACTAAAAGAAAAGTGGAAGTTTGTGTGAAATTTTAAATTGTGTCATTTTCTGGTGCCGTTTATCCTGTTATTTTATTTTGTGTCACAAAAGCACATTAACAAACTAAGCTGTACCGTTAAACAAATCTCCGTCTGCTACATTCATGCAGTAACAGTAGCTGTTTTGTACTGCTGTTGTACTCTAAATTATATTAACATATTTTATTATAATTTCGTCCCAGACAGTCGGAAGGTAACTTGGCCAGCTGCGTGACCGACAGTTCTGCTGTCTCAGTTCTGTACACCGAGTCACAGCACACCGTCACTGTGTCATTCGCTGCACAGCTGATCGTGTCACAACGTCTTGATTAATGTTGAGTTTGTTGAAATTGGTTTATCGCTTTAAAGGGTGAACTGTTTTATATGATATTCTGACAGTGTTAAACCAATACATCACGGAAGTCCAACAAATTCATTTCTACTTCAGTAAGTGATAACTGTACAAGGTACAGGTAAAGGTAAAAGTAATGATAAAGGTAAAGTAATCCCCGAACATGCGTGGAGAGACTCTGATGGTTCCAGGACTTTGAGTCTCTCAGTTATCTAGACTATCAGCGCATGGAAGTGCAAAATGTGTCAGCCCTACGCACCGGCCAACTTTACAGCCAGAAAATAATACAGTAATCATATCTGTTAGAAGCTGAGTCGAACTAAGTGTCATATTGTGATCGGAAGGACTAGGTTAATGAAAGTCTTTACTGACACCAACGGGAACAAATCCGCAACATTCCGTCTTGTGGTGCAGTGCCTCAACCGACTGCGTTACGGTGCGATTAATTGTAAAAAAAAAGAAAATAATTTTCTTGTCTTTTGTACAACCAAATATACATTACTTTGTTTACAGTGGCCCACCATTATCCTCTGTATTACGGTCGATGTCTGCATGTCAAATCATAACATCTATCACTTTTAAGATCCATATCAATATTATCGTCCCACCTACGCATATTTCCTCCAAGTGGTGTCTTCGCTTTAGGTATGGAGACTAAACGTTTGTGGGCTTATTTCTTATCTACCACGCGTGCCAAAGGTTTAGCCCATCTCGTCCTCGATACAACAAACTGTGTGTTTAGAACCGCTCTTCATTGACTAAAGTTTTCCCGAATTTTTTAAAAAAAAGTAGCAGTTATATTTTCAATGGGCAGAATCGTTTTGGACGTTAGAGCTTTTAAAAATCAGGCCCTCACTGTCTGTCGAAACGTCTGTAACCACTCACCCAGCAACGTAGCTTCGTATAACAGAAGGAAGTTCAGTTCATTTATACAGCTGTGAAATCCTAAAACCTCGCGTGACTGCACGAAAATTATTGCTAATTGAATAAAGTAACAAATTGTTACAATTTTAACGGACAGTGCCACTGTACTTGTAATGTCCAGTGCCACTTTACCTTTGATGTCCAGTGCCACTGTACCTGTGATGTCCAGTGCCACTGTACCTGTAATGTCCAGTGCCACTGTACCTGTAATGTCCCATTGACGCGCTTTCTTCTAACAATCCAAAGTTCTGTCTTCAAAAAGGACGATTCAGTGTACACTGTCGAAAATTATGAGGAATTGCAAAACATTTAGTTTGAAAACGAGGGAAAAGCTTTTTTTTTTCAATTGCAGGACGGAAGGCTGTAATGTGTGTAAATTTGAGTTAAACGACGAACCAAACCAAAATGTCAGAATAGTATATTGGCCATATTAACAGGTTGTGTTGTGCAGCGGACATTAAGAACTGTACAGACAGTAACCATTGTTATGGTAATTCATACGATACAGTGCGGTGGTACAGAATATTGAGAGAGTGTTACTGTCCTTAACTGACTGCAAATATGGTGGACAGCGAGTGGAAAGGGGAGTGTTTAATGTTGTGTGTGAAGTGAGTAAAATACGTTTTGTAACAATTGACTTTGATGATGCACATTGCTATAGCGAACTGATAGAACGGTTTGAGCAAAATTCAGAAAGTATGACAGACCGTTTGAAGGAACAATTGTGTGTCGTAAAATTGTGGTATGGACTGCTAACAGCACTATTTGTGGTGTGGACTGTAATAGAGCTGAAATGGAAGAAGGAATGTTACAGACTGAAAAGTGAATATAAATGTTTTATTTGATAAATCATTGTGTTACAAATATTTACCAAAGGCGAATGCCGCAAACTGTCACATAGCAGGAGCCAATGACACTTTGGGTTCAGTAAAATGGGTCATCGGTATAAGGACAGAGTGTACTGCAATTGCAAGAAAAGGAATGTTGTAACCTTAGCAGCACATCCCAGCCTGTTGACTGACGCTGTCACGCACAGTAGCCCCTCCTTTCCCTAAGGTACCATTGCTACTTTCCCCTGAGCAATGTTTCAGCCATTTTGCTTAATAAACTTCGTGATCTGCATGCATGCATACATACATACATACATACACACATACATATATACATATATAAATACATACATACATACATACATACATACATACATACATACATACATACATACATATATACATACATACATAACTGATAAAGTGCTGACGTATGTAATTACTTTATCTGTCGTCAGCAGAGGAACTTTTGAGATAATTAAATTGATTGCTATATCAATAGATTTTTAAAATAAGGAATTTCTGTACATTGACACAGAAGAATCAATACTGTGTCTTGATCAGACTAGACAGTACTGTTTGATGATAGGGGAGGCAGAATTATAACATTGTAAAACCACGACGACAGGATCGTCTGTCTGTACACACAGTCATGCTGTAATGTGTAGCTATTGGTGAGAAACGTGAGCTGTGAAACTGCTTCAACAGAGGGGAAATATTACTGAAACTGTGAGATGAGATTAGTTGAGTTAAATGTGCAATGTGGATTAAATTAATGAATAGTGAGTGGATATATTTTGCACCACATTCAGACATTATGACAACACTGTGGGGCGAAGAGGAACCTGATGGTAATGTATTGCTATGCGTTGGTGGGTTGCGAATGAAATCTGGATGCAAAAGATTTGACACTTCGGTATTGTTACAAGCCAGTTGTACTGTAATGAGTGATGTAACATTGAAAGGAGGAGATTTACTGACACAAAACTTCACCAGCGTGACTGTTGTGAAGAATTGTGTGTGAAGTTTAATGTTGGTCAGTTGTGTGTAGATGTGAAATTCAAGCAAAGAGATTATCATTTCGAAGATATGTTAGCATTAATGTATCAGATTTGAAAGGGAAATTACAGAACAAGAATGGAAAAACCACCAGACAGTCAAACACAGCACATATTCTGTAACAGTATATATACTTTTTACTACAGTTGGGTCTTATTTTCATATAAACTGTATACGTGTACCAAATGGTCCTGTTGGAACAGACGAGTTTTTAAGTCTGTCAGTTGATCGTCTGTGGAGACACAAGTTTCTGCAGAAGCTGGTGGAACGGCAGATACACAAGCAACGAAAGTTTAGCGATAAGCTGCTAAGTTGTGACGTTAAATTGTTCAAATCAGGCAACACAAAAAACGTCTCCGAGTTGCTGAATCACACTTTTAGTGGAAACGCAAGTTAAATTGAAGTTTGAATTGAAATATAATAAAACAGGGAGGTGGTTTATAGAGAACTGACAAAATCGTATTTTATTTTATAATATATGGGAGCGCGGTCACAGGTACGTTAAAATTTGGTGTTCTTCCTACAGTTATCTTTAGTGCATAATGACAAAGTGTCCAAAGACAGTGAAAGTTACACTGACAGTTACACTCACAGTTACACGTGACGTAGAAACAGTACTGATCGTGACGGAATGAATATTTATATATATTTGACAACAATACATTCTGTAGTGTAATTCTGTACATATACCGCAGTGAGAAAACACGGCGTCGTTTTTCCACATTCTGCAAATAGACGTCAGTCCAAGCTGGACGTCGGACTCCCAAGAGCCGGCCCTGCCCCAGGTAAGGCACTCAGCGTAGGCACGATCATGTGTCAAATTGAATTCAAATATAAAACACTCTGTTTGACTGTCCCTCTCTGTAGTCTTCATCTCTCCCCCTAACCACTAACTGAACCCAAACGTTCAGCCAGTCAACATCTACAACACAACTCGCTGATCTCGAGCCACGCTGGGATACAATATTATTTATTGACGTGGTGAATTGTGTAGATCGGCAGACAGCAGACCGAAGGTGTGGTCTGGTTTGTGTAATGGCGATGTGCACAGGGAGCAATGAGACAGTAACAGTTGAACCTGCACGCATATAACCCGAATTTTTTACCTCCGTGCAGAACAGGTCACCTTGATACATTGATGTATACAGAGTTTTGGTGGGAAAAAACTCTCAGTAAAATGCTACTTGAAAGACCAAGTATTAAATGGAAGGGTAGTATTAAAACGGGTTCTTAGGATATAGAATGGGGCGTTGACTGGATTGCTGTGGCACAGGACAGTGACAGGTGTTAGAGCTGTTGTGAATGCGGCAATGAAAATTCGTATTGCATAAATTACGTGGAAATTTTTGACTGGCTTAGAAACCTTTAGCTTCTCAAAGAGGAATCTGTAGATATTTAAAGGAAAACGTCTGTAGGACGGACAGTTGGCAGACGCTGCATACATTTTTACATCTCCATCTGTTTGCCATTTATCAGCCGGATGCCCTGCAATACAGCAGTCTAGTGACTCTTAACAAGTGCTTTCCTACGCCAAATTGTGTGGCAGCAGGAAGTCTGGCCTGTCGGCGGTGTGTGCTATCCTGTCCTGTCCTATCGATATCGTTCTACCGGTTCGTTAACTCAGTCTTGTAATATCTCAGTCCTGTTATGGCTCAGTCTTGTTATAGCAGTCAGTCGTGTTGTAGTTAACTCGGCCGTACTATAGCTAACTCAGCCGTCCTATAGCTAACTCAGTCTGATTATGGCTAACTAAGTCTTGTTATATCTAACACAGTCGTGTTATAGCTATCCCAGTCTCGTTATATTTAACTCGGTCGTGCTATAGCTAATTCAGTCGTCCTATAGCTAAGTTAGTTGTGTTATAGTTAACTCAGACTCGTTAGATCTAACTCAGCCTTTTTATAGCTAACTCAGTCATTTTATAGCTAACTCAGTCGTCCTATAGCTAACTCAGTCTGATTATAGCTAACTAAGACTTGTTATATCTAACACAGTCCTGTCATAGCTATCACAGTCTCGTTATATTTAACTCGGTCGTGTTATAGCTAATTCAGTCGTCCAATAACTAAGTTAGTTGTGTTATAGTTAACTCAGACTCGTTAGATCTAGCCCAGCCTTTTTATAGCTAACTCAGTTATTTTATAGCTAAACTCAGTCGTCTTATAGCTAACTCAGTCTGATTATAGCTAACTAAGACTTGTTACATCTAACACAGTCGTGTTATAGCTATCCCAGTCTCGTTATATTTAACTCGGTCGTGCTATAGCTAATTCAGTCGTCCTATAGCTAAGTTAGTTGTGTTATAGTTAACTCAGACTCGTTAGATTTAACTCAGCCTTTTTATAGCTAACTCAGTCTTTTTATAGCTAACTCAGTCGTCCTATAGCTAACTCAGTCTGATTATAGCTACCTAAGACTTGTTATGTCTAACACAGTCGTGTTATAGCTATCACAGTCTCGTTATATTTAACTCGGTCGTGCTATAGCTAATTCAGTCGTCCAATAGCTAAGTTAGTTGTGTTATAGTTAACTCAGACTCGTTAGATCTAACTCAGCCTTTTTATAGCTAACTCAGTCTTTTTAAAGCTACCTCAGTCGTGCTAAAACTAAATCAGTCGTCGTATAGCAAAATCGGTTGTGTTTTCTCTAACCCAGTCTTGTTATAGCTAACTTCGTTGTGTTATAGCTACCTCAGTCGTGCTAGAACAAACTCATACGTCCTACAGCTAACTCAGTCGTATTATTGCTAACCCGGGCGTGTTAGAGCTAACTTAGACTTGTTATAGCTCAGTTGTGTTATAGCTACACCGTTCTTTATGTAGCTAACCCAGTCTTGTTATAGCTAACTCAGATGTCTTATAGCTAACTCAGTCGTGCTAGAGCAAAATTATTCGTCCTATAGCTAACTCAGTCGTATTATAGCTAACCCGGGCGTGTTAGAGCTAACTTAGACTTGTTATAGCTCAGTTGTGTCATAGCTACACCGTTCTTTATATAGCTAACTCAGTCGTGTTATAACTAAAGCAACACATTATCGTTCGTTGCAATACATGTGGTGTACTGCAAGCTTTACTCCCTAAAAACCCCAAAATGACGGTCCGATACTCACAATACTGTACTGTGTTACTGTAATGTATTGATGCAGTAAAATGTTTCTGTTAACCGGTAGGAAGCATAAATTTATGTCTGAGTGGAAGTGTCAGCGAATGAATGAACAACACTGTGTGTGTGTGTGTGTGTGTGTGTCTGTGTGTGTGTGTGTCTGTGTGTGTGTGTCTGTGTCTGTGTCTGTGTGTCTGTGGGTGTGTGTGTTTGTTTGTGTGTGTCTGTGTGTGTGTGTGTATGTGTCTATGTGTGTTTCTGTGTGTGTGTCTGTGTGTGTCTGTGTGTGTGTTTGTGTGTTTCTGTGTGTGTGTTTGTGTGTGTCTGTGTGTGTGTCTGTTTGTATGTGTGTTTGCTTGCGTCTGTGTGTGTGTGTCTGTGTGTGTGTGAACAATTACTGTATCTCTCTGCCTTACAGAACAATTACTGTATATCTCTGCCTTACAGAACAGTTACTGTATCTCTGTGCCTTACAGAAAAATTACTGTATCTCTCTGCCTTACAGAACAATTACTGTTTCTCTCTGCCTTACAAAAATATTACTGTTTCTCTCTGCCTTACAGCGTGTGCGTCTGTGTGTGTGTGTGTGCGCGCGCGTGAGTTCGGAGTGCCTGAACGAAATCACGTAAGCCACCTGAAGTGTTTGGTTTGTGTTACTTTCCTACTTTCAGCACAGTGCAGCATATTTCTTGCTCAAATGCACAGAACTCCTGTCTTCCCCAATACACAAATGCACAGCACTTTTGGCTTCCCCAATACACAAATCCTAGCTAAAGTGACCATTTTGTTTTATAGTGTCAAAACAATGAACAGCACCACAAGTGGAGAGCAACTGAGATGAACAGAAATGGTGTACATCATAAAATATTGTAACTGCACATCCACTGCAATAACCACTAACATCACAATTCTGTCTGCCGTCAGCCAGTAACTAACTGTACCGCGATATATTGATACCAGTCAGGCAGTGGTCGCAGGTGTGTAGTGGGATGCATACTGACAGTTCATAGTACAGCTGAGCAACACTGGGAGAATAATTGGCGTTATCGATATTAATCATGGGCGTAAATATTGAGCTGCAACACTGTTTATTTTAAAACTACCAACCAACTGCCTGGTGTATCCCAACAGAACTGCACGTGGTCGCCATCGCACCGTTACGGTACCAGTACCTGACTTCCGGTCAAAACCTTTAGCCCTTATCCGTTTCTTTAATTGTGATTCTCTGCAGAAAGCCGACTGACTGTCACACTGACAGTTTAAGGTGCTAATTGACAGTTCGTGCCTTTCTGGTGGAACAGAGACTTTGGTCAGAGCCACATAATTACAGAATACCAAATGTACATCTTGTTTTGTTAGACGGTAGGACTAAAATGTAAAATTCTGTTTCATACACAAATAGTAATCATACGGAATGACAGAAATTATTCTGATTTTCATCCTGGGGGTAGTCTTTGGATTCGAACTCAGTCTGCCTGCTACAGTATTTTTCTTAGGAAATGTCCAAGAAAAGAAAATGTAGAAGCATTTGCAAAGATAATATTAAAATGGGCGTATGAGAACTTCGGGGTGTTTATTGATTAAGCTGGCTTAGAATAAATTCAAAGATTCTGTCTTCGTAAAAAGTAAACAATTTAGTTTCCGAAAAGGGTAGTGGATTGTGGTGGGAATGTGGGTGGAATGTGGAGGAATGTGGGTGGAATGTGGGTGGAATGTGTGTGGAATGTGGGGAAATGTAAGAGGAATGTGGGTGAATGTGGGTGGAATGTGGGGAAATGTGGGTGAATGTGGGTGGAATGTGAGGGAATGTGGATGGAATGTGGTTGGAATGTGGGGGAATGTGGAGGGTAAGTGGCGATCAACATTGCCAAAAAAAATTTGCACAGTGAATGTAATTAAATGTGCAGCATAGTGAAATTAAACTTAACGAGTTACAGAGAGTTATTGGTGAGAGTTTTGATGGAAAATTATTTGAATTTGTTTCTGTTTTGTACAGAAGATAATATTAAAAGTTATTTTTAAGCCGACATTTGTTTGTCGTTTTATAATCATTGCAGTTGAATTGAATTATCGTATCTCTCTGCCTTACAGAATAATTAATGTATCTCTCTGTCTTACACAACAATTACTGTATCACTTTGCCTTACAGAACAATTACTGTATCTCTCTGCCTTACAGAACAATTACTGTATCTCTCTGATTTACAGAACAATTACTGTATCTCTCTGCCTTACAGAACAATTACAGTATCTCTCTGCCTTACAGAACAATTACAGTATCTCTCTGCCTTACAGAACAATTACTGTATCTCTCTGCCTTACAGAACAATTACTGTACCTCTCTGCCTTACAGAACAATTAATGTATCTCTCTGTCTTACACAACAATTACTGTATCACTTTGCCTTACAGAACAATTAATTTATCCCTCTGCCTTACAGAACAATTACTGTATCTCTCTGATTTACAGAACAATTACTGTATCTCTCTGCCTTACAGAACAATTACAGTATCTCTCTGCCTTACAGAACAATTAGAGTATCTCTCTGCCTTACACAACAATTACTGTATCTCTCTGCCTTACAGAACAATTACAGTATCTCTCTGCCTTACAGAACAATTACTGTATCTCTCTGCCTTACAGAACAATTACTGTATCTCTCTGATTTACAGAACAATTACTGTATCTCTCTGCCTTACAGAACAATTACAGTATCTCTCTGCCTTACAGAACAATTACAGTATCTCTCTGCCTTACAGAACAATTACTGTATCTCTCTGCCTTACAGAACATTTACTGTATCTCTCTGCCCTACAGAACAATTAATGTATCTCTCTGTCTTACACAACAATTACAGTATCTCTCTGCCTTACAGAACAATTACTGTACCTCTCTGCCTTACAGAACAATTACTGTATCTCTCTGATTTACAGAACAATTACTGTATCTCTCTGCCTTACAGAACAATTACAGTATCTCTCTGCCTTACAGAACAATTACAGTATCTCTCTGCCTTACACAACAATTACTGTATCTCTCTGCCTTACAGAACAATTACAGTATCTCTCTGCCTTACAGAACAATTACTGTATCTCTCTGCCTTACAGAACATTTACTGTATCTCTCTGCCTTACAGAACAATTACTGTATCTCTCTGCCTTACAGAACAATTACTGTATCTCTCTGTCTTACAGAACAATTAATGTATCTCTCTGTCTTACACAACAATTACTGTATCACTCTGCCTTACAGAACAATTACTGTATCTCTCTGCCTTACAGAACAATTACTGTATCTCTCTGATTTACAGAACAATTACAGTATCTCTCTGCCTTACAGAACAATTACAGTATCTCTCTGCCTTACAGAACAATTACTGTATCTCTCTGCCTTACACAACAATTACTGTATCTCTCTGCCTTACAGAAAAATTATTGTACTTTTCTGCCTTACAGAGAAACTGCTGTATCTCTCTGCCTTACAGAAAAATTACTGTATCTCTCTGCCTTACAGAACAATTGCGTCTGAAATATTTTTTACCATTTAAAAACTAAATATCTGCACCGGAACTGTTTAACTGTACGTCGTACTGTTTATCAGTGCGATGAGTTGGACAGATTATTGACAGATCATCGATTCTGTACAATTCAACGTCTCCTTCAGATCAAGCATGACATACACAAATTGCTGACTGTATGTAAAGTATTGCCATACCTGACGTCTGTCTAACGAACATACTGTGAATGTACAACTGTCCTGAACACAAATATCAGACGTACACGTCTGGGTTATATTCCGCTCATCCTTTCTGTTTGCGTTATATCGTTGTTGGTTTTCTGTTTCACTCCCCGGCCGCCTTTTTCCTGCATCCATTAAATATTAAGCTCTGTGGGCTCCATATCCTCTTTGCATGATTTGGAGAACAGTAAAACTTCTTGCCCTCGCCGCAATATAACCAATGCCCCTCAGTTTACAACCCTCAGCCCAGTCACAACACTCATTACGCTAACCCAACTCCCACTGTTAGCAATTTCCCGGTTCGAACAACAGAAGAGGCGCTGCATGTACCTGCAGTCAGTTCAACACAATACTTACTGTGACAGCAGTTTGTGACCAATAGCGGTGTGTGCAAGTGAACGGTAGGACTGCAGACCGTGGCCAAATATTCCTGCTATCTGCTCATTGTATCTCTCTTTAGACGCATTCCAAAGTCTGCGAAAAGCGACTATCAGCTTCGTCTGGTTTTAATGGGGTTTTATTTTGGCTGTTGGGAAGGAAAATGAAGAACAGAAAGGCCATGTGTGTTAGCAGATTGTTACCTTTGTAGCATTTAAAGTTAAGCTGATTCATTTAATAACTTCATAACGCAAGGTTTCAAACATATTACTTGTCTCCGGCACGTTTATGTCAGTCAATTCTCCATCTATTTCTTGTTCCAATTTGCAGTTACTCAACGTGCAGTCCAATTCCAATAAGTTATCGTTCAGCCACCTGCTGTCGTTCTCACAGTTCGTCACTACAACCATCAGCTTCTAACTGTATTTGAAGATAAGCAGGGAATTATAAACAAACTTAGTGTCACCCACTGCATGTACAATTATTAATTTCTGCCCCTTGCTCCAAGCAGCTGAACACGGCTGTTCGAATTGTGACACCTAAGGCCGGCCGCGCACGAGCGATTTTAATCGCTGCGACAATCGTGGCAGCGATTGTCGCAGCTGGCGTGAGGCCGCGCACTAGAGCGACAGTCTCCTCGCACAAGCTCTGATTCAGTTACGTCATGGGCTGCAAGGCTATAGCATTGGTGTGTGCTGTGTTGCTTCGAACGCGAAACGTAAAGAAAAGAAAGAAGTTTTGGTTACATCCAATAACGAGTCAAAGGTTCATTCATTTAGCAGTCTGTCTTACGACAGGTCCAAAGCCTGTTCCAAAGCGAGCTCTCCACATAGTGCGATCCAGAGCTTCCTCTTTCAAATGAGAGTATCCTCTCCTTTCCTTAAGGTCTTCCAATAGCTTTCTACGTCTTCTTCCTTGTCTTCCTGTCACTTCTATCCCCCCTTGTGTCTTTCCTTCAGTAATCCTTTGTAGAAGGCAGTTTCAACGCAAAGTATGACCAATCCAGTTCGCCTTCCGTTACTGTCAAAGGTTACTTAAAGGAAAATTACCTAAAGGTTACTTAATGGAAAATTCTACTCCCTGTACGAAGACCTGAAGGCACATCCACAAATGTTTTTTAGATATTTCAGAATGTCTAGTGCGACATTTGATAAACTGCTGGTTTTGCTTGGTCCAAGCCTTGCATTTCAAGATACCAGAATGAGAAAGTCCGTGCCACCAGAAGAAAGTTTAGCAATGACATTAAGATAAAAAAAAATTCTGCCTTGTTTTTAATACACATTTTACTCATTATTGTTTTATTTCGAACAGATAAAAAATTCAGAATAGTCATTCTTCATTACAGTTGTGCATACTGTGGCTGAAACACCATACGTTTTGCTCTCCTTACAATTACCAGCATTTCCATCTTCGCCCAGTACTTCTGGGCATCGTCCAGTTCTTTAAATCCTGGTACAAGGGACAACAAGAAAGTTTTATCCTCATCAATGTGTTCACTCTTCTCCTTCAGGATGTTCAGCAACTGCTGCTCATAATTTATCTTTCGCGAGGTATTCCTATCGCTTTGTTTTTTTCGATACGTGTAAGTTTCGGTTGTACCGTCATTTGAACCTTCTTCATCCTCCAGTCTTTCATCAGTGTCTTCTTCTCCATTGCTGACTGTCATTGGTGAATAGTTAAAAGAGGTGGGGCGATCTTGTGTTTGAGGTATTAGAAAAAGCATCTGTTCAAAATACATATATTTTCGCCTTTTTGTACCAGGCTCTCCAGACTTCGTCTGCTTTTGCAAATGAAGTTCCCTTCGGAAGCAGTCTGTCATATTTTTCCATCTTCGCTGAACTTCTTGCACTAAGACACAAAAATAAGGAACACTTTTTAGATTAGTCGTAGATATTAAGCCTAATTACATGACTAAGTAACCAAATGGTGTTATTAAAATCGGTTACAGGTATCTAGCCATGGGTAACAGCTTTGCTTCATTGCATTTTGAATACCTCCTCGGAGAAACAACTGTTCGGGAAATTGTCAAGGATTGCTGCAGTAGTATTTGGAATTGTCTGAAAGAAACAGAAATGCCTGAAAAGACGGAAAACCATTGGGTGAACAAAGCTAATGACTTTTATCAAAGAACGCAATTCCCGAACTGTATTGGTGCTGTGGATGGGAAACACGTTCGAATACAAGTTCCAGCTGACAGTGGATCTCTGTTTTATAACTACAAACACTTCTTCTCAATTTTACTCTTGGCTTTAGTAGACGCAAACTACTGTTTTATAGCAGTAGATGTTGGAGCAGTTGGAAAGAGTAGCGATTCCAACGTTTTTAAGAAACCAAACATAGGAAGGAAACTGGAATCGAATCAACTGGGAATTCCAGGGAGCAAGCCGTTGCCTAATGACGAGAATGGGAAATGCATGCTTTTCGTGATTGTGGGTGACGAGGCTTTCGCCTTGTCAGAACAGGTGTTACGGCCCTACCCGAATAGGAATCTTAGCGTTCAACAACGAATATACAACTACAGATTAACAAGAGCTCGTAGAATGGTAGAATGTGCATTTGGTATTATGGCAAATAAGTGGAGGATTTTTCACAGACCGTTAGATGTAACTCCTCAGTTTTGCGATAGCATAGTAAAGGCTTGCTGCATATTGCACAATTTCGTTCTCCGAAACCATGGGTTTCAGCTGGAGGATACTTTGTATGAAAGTAATTTCGAAAGCATTCAAGCTACAGGGACAAGAGCAAACATCAAAGGAAAGCATGTTAGAGACTATTTCGCCAAGTATTTTACGTCACCACACGGAGCTGTACCTTGGCAGTACGATAAAGTATGATTTGGAATCTGACATACTTTGAAAATGTATTGACCTTTGTTAACTACCATTGGGAAATCGTAGCTTTCAGCTAGGGTCAGTTTCCTTTGTGAGGTTAACCCATTGGCATACACAGACGTCCCTGAGACGGCCGGGCTCGCTAGGTCCATTAACCCTTAGGCTACTAATGTCACACATATATATATATATATATATATATATATATAT
>Ga0268261_10000591_pt1 | contig 23163 bp, 8 predicted proteins | sample TergutNc150P1_FD_190353 | JGI IMG/M metagenome (GOLD analysis project Ga0268261, IMG submission 190353) | Nasutitermes corniger P1 segment gut microbial community from laboratory colony in Florida, USA - Nc150 P1 (SPAdes) (version 2) | ecosystem: Host-associated > Arthropoda: Insects > Digestive...
TGAGATCTTGGGTTCGAATCCCACCAGGGGCATGGATATTTGTCTGTTGTGAGTGTCGTATCTTGTCAGTTAGAAGTTTCTGCGACGAGCTGATCACTCGTCCAGAGGAGTCATACCGACTGTGGTGCGTCGTTGTGTGTGATCTAGAAACATCAAGAATATGCTCTCCATATATATATATATATATATGACATTAGTAGCCTAAGGGTTAAGGAAACTTGGGTTTACACTTGAAGATAGAACTGAAAGGTTGTTTTGAAACGTCGGTACGAAATCAACAACTGTCGCTGCAGAATAGTCCAGAAAAGAGGAGTTTTCAAATTTAATGAAGTTCGGTAACAAAGGAAAAAAGTTTGGAAGAAGACTGTTTAGCATAATGGGTCGAATTCTCCTGCATTTGAGAAGGGGAATTTAAAAAGTCTGTGAAAGTTTTCAGTTAGGAATAACAGCGTCCTAGTTGTAAATCGAACTTGGCTACTCCCAAACAGAAAGCAATAACGTAACAGTCACATCTGCCGGCTTCCACTGTGAATTATTTTTACAAAAATGCAACAATATGGACAAAACAAACTTTGATTTTTGACATACGGCTTAACATTTTGTTACTGTAATTTGGAACGTATTTATTTTGGACGCTTTTAGGAGACTTCTGAATCCACATAATTTTCCGTGTGATGGAATTTATCAATGGGGTTGCAGAAACAATTATCCCATCAATCAATAAAATGCTGAATGCAATAAAATACCACATCTCTGCTTACTGTTACAGAGACTATAGAAACAAGCAAGGCCACAAAGTAAAGACATAAGATCAGGAGCACTGCGAGGAAGGAAATTTGTCAGAAAATACTAACCCATAAGAAGTACGCAATAATTGCTCTTCCCAATCATTGCACGCTGAATAATATGCATTGCTCAAATGACCCAACTGAATATATTACAATACATAAAAATGTACTTTTTGCTTGTTACAAATAATTATTTGAGTCATATAGGTTTTCATTTATGAAAGAAACATTAAAAATTGCCATTTCTAACAAGGCGAGTACAAGGAAGGAGGAGACAGCACTCTGACGCAATAAAAACCAAATTACAAAGATTCCACTTGTTACTTTTCTAATAAGCAAATATTCTGTTTTATTTTGTCATTATACGTGTGTTTGAGATATATCAGTTCGCATCTATAATAAAGATATTTAAAGGTAACGTTTTTTGAGTTTTTGAGTCACGTTGTAGCAACAGACGAATCACATTCTCACATTCTTCCTATAACTGAAGTTACCTATTAACAGACAGTGCCCACAGAAATTTGACTTTTTCGATAAAAAGTGGCAATAAATTGTAAGTCACAGTTACAAATAAAAATATTAACTGAATCCGTCAATTTGCCCCATCGAGCAGCAATTTATTTTCAAACTCTCATTTTCCCAAATAATCATTATATCACCCAAAGACTGCACAGGTGCTTTGAATCGATATACATCATATCCGAAAATTCATATTTTATATTCCACTCCTAAAATGGCAGGCATAAATTTTAAAGTAATTATTTTCCATTTTGCTGTAACAAAAAAAAATATTCACGGATACAAATCATTTGAATGTATTATATTTCCATATATTATTTCCGTATATTTTCTCTCCAATCATGTTAGGAGAGAGAAAACTGTAATAATTTTCATTACTGATTATCTGAAATACACAAATTTCATTCACAAAAACGTAAGTAATAAATATAAATTAATTAACATCTATTCAAACTCTACCAACACTAAGATTACCCAGGCTGTAAGGCCAACAAGCAGAATATCAGCCCGTCCGTCCTATAGTGTAGAACCTTCTGATTTCCTTTTTAAAACGCCCGGATTTAGCACTTGATCATAACCAAAAACAACCTGTGATTTTCTACAATCCTTTTTTCTACGTTTCCTAATATAATTCGGATTTTGTTGCCTAAGTGTCCTATTCAGTTAGTTCTGCACTTTTGTGACACCTAGTAAAAGCATTCGATGTTATTATCTAAAGCAGCCAACTGCCCATCGTATCGAAACTTTTCGAAAAATCACTTGAAAATGCAAAATATGTAATATATTCTAAGAATTATTGAGGGAAAGCAGAAGAAGAAGCTATTGGAAGCAATCGTTATATAGAAGCAGACGATAAAAGTATTTAGCATATTTAGGAGAAAAGCAAATACAACTCTGTTACAATGGGTAAGACTGAAATACGGAGATTCACAATGGATTGATTTTAAGAGATGATACCTGCAGAAGGACACAAAGCAAAACGGAGTTCTAACACAAATGAAGAAGAAACACCAGGAAAAATACATAAAATGAATATTAATATTAACAACTCATAAAGCAGTAGTTACAAAAAAATCCGGAAAATATTATGAGTTTCAGCATATAAAAAGTCTTATTGTCATAATAGAAGGAAAGATTTGGAAAATCATTATTTGATCTGTAAATAAGAATTTAGGAATTGATAAAAAAAGTAAGATTACCAATTTTTTAAAATAAAATCCCATTATTCTTCCGATGTTCGCTTCTGAAAATGTAGGAAATTTTTTCCTGAGTAAAGTCGTTTTTTACTAGTTCAAACAGTGCCACATCCCACAAGGCTTAGATCAGGATCTTCAAAACTTGCTTTCCGCTTCGTTTGACACCGCTTACAACTGAACCCTACAACCGATACATGCTCACAGTTGGACAGATTATTGATTTATTTGTTTGTTTGGAAACCTGTTTCCATGTAACTTCGATGAATGCAAACTGTCATTGATATGGAACAATAATTGGCAACAGTCACTGTGAAAACCTGATATCGACATACTGCCGCACGTCACTACTTGATGTCACTAAAGCGCAGAGCCACCTGCGCAGTACATCCATCACACTGTTCTACTGAAATGACCTCCAAAGTAACAGTTCATAGAAATACCGAATTCAGACACATTTGTTAGTACCTACTGTGTGTAAAGATCGCAGGTTTTAACAAAGGATGAAACAGATTGTGTGAAATGGTTAACAGGGAAATTCGAACGTTCTTATAGTACGGAGGTTCGAATAAATATTACATGATAGATAACAGTGATACACAAAATTCCACCTTTTGGTACTAGCGAAGACAAAATGTGCCATGTCATATGCAAATTGAGGTGTTGAAAACAAAAATCACAATAAAAATGCTTCAATAACTTCGGTTTTGGAGCTAAAATAAGAGATAAACAGAACTTCCTAACCCTTAAAACGCCAAGTTAAATCCCATCTGCCATGTGCTGGCATTATTAGGAGCTCACCATATTCTCCACCTTAGCGGGTTAAGGGTTTACCCTTAACCCGCTAACGTGGAGAATATGATGAGCTCCTAATAATACCAGCAGATGGCAGATGGGATTTAACTTATCATATTCGTGTTCAGCATCCACGAAATAGCTATGTAAAACATATATAATCAATGCTAGTTTTGACTGTAGATCAGTGTAAGTTGTCAGATCTTCATCAAGGTTTTGGAAAAAAATAATTTCAAGTCGTTTGCTGCAAGCAGATGGACGGATGAAATTGCATCAAAGATATGTCTGGGAAATGGCTGAATAGTTTGGTTCAGCCCCCTTTCTGGTACACCGCACAATATATACTTATGTGTTACTGTATATTTTCTGTTTATGAAAATTACAGGAGAAAAGTGTGGGGTTTTTGTTGGAAAACAATAATATTAAATAAAATTTGATATCAAAATTACAATAAGATATATTTTTTAAATCTACGCTCTTTAGCTTAATTGTGAAACTTTTAAGTTTCTTATTCTAAGCTTTAATGGATTTTGCCGAATAAATTAATACATTGTAGATTCTAGATAACAATAATCAATAATCCATTTACCTCAGATTTCAAGTTGATAGGATTTTATATAATAACAATTAATTATCTTAAACGAAACGACAGAAAAACACTACTAACCTTATCACTGAAACATACCGACTTATAATTTGTCGCATAGAATAAATTTCGAAAAACATTTCAAAACAACTCGAGTACTGCAAAAGGTTATTCTTCAGATGAAATTGCTTGAATTTTTTCTTTTGTCTATCGAGTGATAATAGCCTTCGATATGTGATTAAAAGTTTCTTAAATTTAATACTGTGCAGGCATAAATCTCTACAGTATGGTTTAGTTATCAGCTGTGATGAAAAATATAGAATAATTTTAAATAAACTTTTATTCCTTTGCACAATGATAAGCTTCTGAATCAGAGGAATTTCATTTTTCAAAGGTCCATACTTTATCCAGGTTATCTTGTATATTTAGCAGGACAGACCACTTGCAACTGTGGTATGGTTTAGTCGAAAACAAACTTTCAAATCGAACACAATCTATGTTCTCAATCAGAAACATATGTTTGAGAAACTAATTTGTTTTTCGGCTGAAGGTTTATTGTTTTCACGAGGTATTAATTTTATGTTTACATAAACAACAAGTAAGACACATTGAACCAATTTAATTTTGACTGTTTCCCAACCCTAATAAATAAACAAAAGTTTCGTGGGGTAATTTCATGTTACAATAAGACGCAAATTACTTTACAAAAGAAGGTTTCATTAATGAGAAATGAGCAGAAAGTATAAATTAATTTAGAGCTCTTCTTAATGAATCATAGACTTCACTTCACGCAAGACAATAAATATTTTTAACAAAAAAATGCATTTGAAATATATAAAAAAACTATAAATCAAATTTATCTCTAAAGAGTGGAAAGAAAATAGCACCTATTCGTAGACCACTTTCTGATCTTAAATATTTTCAAAAACATTTCTTACAAGCTAATATTTTTCAACAGTTTTCATTTCACTTAAATTCTGGTGAAATAGAATGGCACAATTTAAACCACAGTGGAATGATATTAAAACAAAAATACATTGTTCACTTGATGGAATACTAATGCACAAAATCATTCATAAAGTTTCAGTCATCGAACATAGAGTAGCTTTATAATATTTACCCAATATATATATATATATATATATATATATATATATATATATATATTAATTTTATATAATATGTACACGTGAGAAACATACCAACGGCCAGAATCGATTGTATAAGCTTTCGACTCGTTTCGTACTTTTGTAAGTCTATGTGTTTAGTTAAATTCAGAATATGTGTAAACGATCTTGGAATTCTACTTGGCAATTCCCATGTTAATAACCACGCTGAATTTACTGAGTAAAATGTTGATGTTCCATGATTGTGTCTCAATGCTGTGTGTCTAAATATTTTTGTGTCACCCTGTGTATAATTTGTGAGTAAAATTTTATGTGTCTTTAAATGCGTGTTTATGTGTCTTACGTGTATTTCGTGTGACAAATTTTTTGTACGTAATTTTGTGTGTCTAAATGCGTATGTCTTTTTTGTGTATGATTTTATTTATGTGTCTAATTGCGTACGTCCAAATATGGGTGTGTAATTGTGAGTCTAGTTCTGTGTCTTATATTATGTGTGTGCCTATATTTGTATATCACATTGTATGTGTCTAATTGTGTGTGTCTAATTAAGTAGTATAATTATGTGGGTATAATTGTTTGTCTAATTTGTATGTCTAATTTTATATCTATATTTTTGTGTATTAATCTTCTTTGTCTAATGTGTATCTAGTTGCGTATATAATTTTGTGTGACTAGTATATATGTAAAATACGTTTGTGTCTATTTGTGTGTGTGTGTGTCTAAGTGTATGTGTCCAATTATTTGTGACAAATTGTATTTGTAAAACAGCATATATAAAATATATTTGTATCTAATTTTGTGTCGAATTGTTTGTGTGTAATTGTATGTGGCCAACTCTTTGTCGAATTTTATGTGCCCAGTTTTGTTTGCCTACGTGTGTCTAATTGTATGTACATTTTACCGTGATTGGGTGTGTTTAATAGCTTCTATCTAATTTTGTGTCTCCAATTGTATGCACGTGTGTCTAATTGTGTTATTTAGAAACATTATAATTAGAAGGCCGAGACCTGATATTGGCCGCAGAGTGACAGAATGAAATAAATAAATTTGTTTAATTTTGTTAGAGGTTTTATACTTTACTACATAGTTAATTTTAAAATAATAATTTATGTAATAAAGTTATTCACTTACGTTATTTTTCCTTACTTTAACTTTAATTAGGAATTCCTTCTATAATATATAGTGTTATGTTCCATGAAATTCGAAGGTACCTCTTACCGGTAACATTTAAAAGCTGTATTATATTTGGGTATCAGAATATCTACAAACCTGAATAGCAGGGTTCATCTTGTGATCCATGTTTATACATGTATGTACGCTGGATTGTCATGCTCCTGAAAGGAAGTTCTACAGAATATAAATGTTTGTATAATTAATCAGAACTCTCACTAAATGGAGTGGCTTGCGATATGTGCTGCTACGCGTCCATTTCTTTCTGTTCATTACGTTGTGTAGCGCTATTATTATTAGCATTGATGATGTGCGGACAAGAGTCATGTTATTTTCTGAGTTTGCAGATACTCATTTTGTAGAAGTTTATGTAGTTACAGTCTTGTGGGACGTGACGTAGCTTACGTTCGTAGTTTGGGAAAAGAAATGTTGATGATAATGATGCCAACTGTCATTTCAGAGAAAAAAGGAAATAGGTGCTTTATTTTTATTTCGAACACATAACGCCGAAAATGAGACCACAAGAAAATAAACACCGAGTTCAGTTGCGAAATAAAGTTTTATTTAATTTTAAACAGTAAAACATTAAGGTAAATCACATCAATTCTTCTGTTCGATACATGTCATGCAAATTCAAACAAATTATACATAAAGAAAAAAGTGTCACTCTCAGCAAAAGTGTATTTTATATTAAGGACTTTTTAATAAAAGTAGAAGGTGTATAGCAAGTAATGTTATGTGAATACATTATGCATTGTAAAATTTATAACAAATATATTATATATAAAATTATTTAAAATAAAATTTAAACAACTTTTGTAAGTCAATATATATTCCCGTGTTTTTTAAAAGTTAAGATTAAGACTAATTCAACATTTATGTCAAAAACAGAACGGAACATCACACGTAAAGATCAGGCAAGCTGTTACAAGAAATACAGAGATTACCGGCGCAGTATGAACATTGGAATTACGAACTGCATAACAGTTAGAGTGAAAAAGAATTTACCCTCTTTCCTCAGGCAGTCTAAGAAATACACCTGAAATTGAACACAAAGTGCTTCCTACAGATTATTTCAAATTATTATTTATAAACCAAAATTACATTTGACAAACAATGATGTTTGCCACTAAGAGCGTCACTAATTATTGTACACTGAAATAGAGTCTAATTTTACAGAAATCCCAGCGATACTCCATTATGGTAGAGAATATTGTGCTGTCCATGACTGACACTATAAAGGCGCGCAACGCTAATTCCCGTACAGGGTGTTCACTGAGAGCCCAAATATTTGTGATTTCGGTCAGAACATCAGTAACACAAAGAAACCATCAATAAATCTGCTACCTGAAATTCAGAAAGGATTAAATTCCCAGATACGTAAACAAGATCCCTTTTTGGTCATTTCCATAGAAGAAACGTACGAAAGAAAATTATTATGAAATTAATAATTCAAATAGGGTATCCATCAAATCATGTAGGTGTGGCTCAAACTGGGTGGTTTTATATGCTACTTGACATCGAATTTTATATTTCATTTCATACTCGACTTGTCTACGTATACAAAAGTTTCAATTCTATAACGAAAAAATTTGAGCGATTTAATTAAAAATAAGATTAATTTCACTCGCTAAACACCTGATTAAGTTACTCTACCAAATGTAAACTGGTTCATTGTAAATAATAAAACTAGCAAATAGCTTGTAATGTGAAATCAAAATCCGCCAATTCATCTCTCAGAAGTCGAAAGATAATTGCTCGTGGCTGACGTAGTACTATGTAAAACACAACGAAATCCAAACTTACGTATCAACCCGTCCATTATCAACTTCACAACATTCTGCTTAATACGCGATTGCACAACACCTCGAAAATAAAGCAAAGGGCACTTAAACACCAGCCCATCAACAGGAAATAGAAAGCAGTTTGCATATGATAAAGGTTGAAGCTGTAATAATCATCAAGCGGTTGAACGATACCTATCTTACGAGATATTAATTTAAACTCATTAAAGAACAGGGAAATCCAGTGGTTGTATAGACCTGCTTCAACCACACGATCAACAATTCCATTAACTCGCTTCATCAGGGGGTCTCCGTGAAGCATCATCATTGTTTGGCTGTAGGGAATTATTACGCCGTCTTCTAAGCTGCACACCATAGGTTTAGAGTTTTCGTCGATATAATCACCAGTTGCGTAAAGAAATTCAGCGTTGGAATCAAAAAACAAAATTGATATATTTTTATGATACCTTGCCCATTCCGAACAGACCTTATACGATGGACAACTCACAAGATTTCTACGTATTTTTGATACTTTCGTTTCGTCACCAATTTGTATAAAGGAATCGTATTCTGGTATGTAGGCAAGCTTAATACCAGAAGCTAAAAGCTCATCCATGTTTTGAATTGGTGGTTTGTAGCCGGTGTCAGTGAGAAACGATGTGAGAAATGCCTGAAACACTGTGCTGAATGCCAAAGAAAAACACACCCAGGCGAGGAAGAGCGAACGTAGTGATGGTGTGCGTGGCATCGTTGACACTGACACCCCAAGAATAACAGCCCAAACGTTGGTCAACGAACTTAACAGTGTCTTGTACACTTGCAACTCCGACGTGCAACTGTATTGCCCAAAAACTGTAGTCGAAATGGCCGCAAACACAATCGATATTATCAGAATAATCCACAGCTCTGCGGATAGTATTCTAAAGATGCTACTCCATCTTTGATATTTGACAGCACACGGTACATACCAGCGCATTCTTGTGGTTAAGTAGGAGTTTGTGAGGTCAAAGAAATTGTAAAGCGAAAGATTTCTTGTCACTCGACCTAAGGCTATATAAGCTTCCTTTGCAATCATAACACTAACTAAATTATTTACCGAATCTTTACCTAATTCAAAACCCTTTGGTGTAGGGACATGAACAAATGTCATGTTCATCTGTTTCAAAATGATTCTTAGTAAATCCATCTCGAAGCCTCTAACATCAATCCCACTGGATTTTTTACCTTTCACATAATAAGTGGCAACAAATCCACGTCCGTCTCTTACTACTGCTTTCATAGGACAACCGTTGAAGCGTTTTCTGATCTTTCGTGGAAACAAATCAGTGTTCTTGGTGAAGTGCCCTTGTGCAGAAATAACCCAACTGTCAAGTAGGGTGATATCATTCACCTCAGTACAACTGTTTGAACTCTGATATGGAAACCAAGTGTACACACCCAATTTCACGCCTGTGTCTACACCATTAAAGTGTATCGGTTTGCTATTTTCTTTGTCTGTTGCATAAAGCTCTTGGCTTACCATAATGCAATTATATATTCTCAATTTTGAGAAATAATTAAACATGTCCTTTTGTTGCGACATTGTGAATATATTTGCTCCAGCCACAACAAACCGAGCTTCAGAATTCCATACACTTGTAAAGTTATATTCCCCTTCTTGTGCTAGCCCATTAATTTTAGCCTTTAAAGTCTTGATATTTCCATCTGGTACTAATATAATGTAACTGCCTTCTCTATCTACAATGTCTTTTTCATCGGGTATGCTAATATTACCATCAACAGTAACAACGAGAGGCCAGTTAAAGTTTCGCTGAATCTCTGCAATCAATTCCTGTTGCACATGTCTGTAGGTAGACGGTGATGATATCACGACACTTCTTTCTGGTGGGAAATATCTTTGGCTGATATATGTCAGACAGCGAACCAAGTGGATTTCTTTTAAACCAAGGGACTTAGTTGGCAGAAGTCCTCCATTCGTAATTGCGCTGAAGAGCAGTATCACCAACAGGACGACTTCAAATTTTTCATTCTGCAAACAGCACAACTCTCTTTTAGTTTCTCATTCCTGCACATTTTCCTATTTACTTGATAAACTGTTATTCATTTTCCAGAACGAACCGTTTGTCGCTTGGATTGAGATTATTGAATAAGGTTTTATTTCCTACCTGTGAAAGTGGCTGTGTAGTTTTGTTTCTCCTAACGCTGTCTCTGTCACATTCTAAAATGAAGGAACTGTAAACGTCTATTTCATATAGCAAATGTACTGAAGTGAAATGAGTTTTCTCTTTTTCACTGATAGTGATTGTGAGTAATTTTATTTTTGTCATTGTTTTTTTTTCCCAATATATTTTAGTGGAAACAAGATTGAAATCTCACTTAACGTAGACTTGTTTTCAGATGTAAGCAAAACATCTTTAGAAATTGTGCAATTTAACCGGTATATTATGTATAAAATCTCGCCAGTCTCTTTCCTCTCTTCATGTTTAGCATTAATTGTTGGTTCCCAGAAACACACAATATTATTATTATGATGAATAAACTTTCTTAATTGTAAAATCTGAAAATTTATTCCAGTTGCTGTAATTCCACGACTAGGAATGCCGTTTATATCATCTTGCGGAAAATCGGAATTCAGATTTCCTTGATGGAGTTGTGGAATTTGGGTCTGAGCCTATAGAAAGGACTACGATTTATTTTAATTTGACTGAGTGAGATAGACTAAAGTTAGCATCAGGCTGTCTGCATACACTGACTCTATTGAGAAGTTAGCAATAACACCTGGGCAACGAATTATGAATATGTTTGTTTTCTTGGTGCGAGAAAAATCTAACGGGAAAGAAATATTAGTGAGTGTTCCTTGCACAATATCTTCAGTGGCAAATGCAAATTCTCTATCGTAAAACAACCAAACATGTCATGATGCCTTGTCCAGAAATTGCCGATCTCTGCTGTTTCAATAAATGTTCTCAAAACCACTGATGCTTGTTTGAGTTCATTCCAAGGCCCTCTGCAAAATCGAAACCCGTGCATATCAGTAATCTAATGCCTCTCGTGGTTACAGTATGACTTCAACTATATACTTTGTTGTTTTGAATTGAATCTTTAGAATTAAAGAACATAAATTGGTTCTGCATTTTTTTTTCTGAATTCAGTATTAATCACGTTCTTTCAATTAAGACTTACGAGTTATTTCTGACGGAACTTAATGTATCATATCAAACACACAGATACGAAAATTATATATATGTATGTTTGTGTGTGTGTGTTTTTCTATTAATGTAATTACAATATCGGCAGAGGGGCTTTTCAAATGGACTAGTTTCTCAAATATTCCTCCAAAATCTGTAAGCAAATCACTTGTACGTCCTACGTGCTACATTTTTCACCCAACACTTCCTTCTTTAAAAAAGAAATTTTGTGAGCTGTGGAAATCATTTGGCTTCTCACTGTTTAAACTCCACCCGTCTTCTTTTATGACGTCCCAGGAAGGGCCAAATACAAATATATAATCTGGAAATACTCTGTATTCTTATTAAAATTAATTTACTTAAGAATTATTCGGACCAAATTCTTTTGCTGCAGAATATTTGTGAATTACACTAGACCCAATAGAAATGTTGATATAAGAAAATAGTACTTGTAATCATTAACCGACTTATTTAGTAATGTTTTTCATGTTGACAAATTTATGCACTAATCCACTAAATACGAAGAAGAACTAGCGTTGTGTGCTTTAAATTTGTTCCTGTGCTAAGCAGGCAAGTGTTCTTCTACCTTTTCCAACATTGTCAGCAAATAAAGCTGCTAGTTGTAAGGTACTTTTGACTTCCAGACGTTTCGGAAAAACCTGTCAGTCCCATTATATATGGTCTTGATCCTTGATAAAGGTTAAGGAACGTGGGTTTTACACTTTTAGATAGGACTGATAGTTAGTTCCAACACGTCTGTAAAAATGACTAATTCTTGCTGCGTAATAGCCCAGAAAGAAAGAGTTTTCAAGTGTAATTAAGATCGGTAATAAAGAATAGGGAAAAAATATTGCAAGAAGACTGTTTAGGCATAATGGGGCAAAGTCTCCTGCATTTAAAAAGGGGAAATAAAATGTCGGTGAATGTTTTCAGTTAGGAATAACATCGTCCTTGTTGTAAATCGAACTTGGCTACTCCTAAACACAAACCAATAACGTAACTGTCACATTTGCTTGCTCCAAATGTGAATTATTTTTACGAAAATGCAACACTGTGGACAAAACAAACGCAGATTTTTGACATACGGTTTAAAATTTCGCTACCGTAATTTGATACATTTTCCCGTTGGACGGTTTTTAGGAGCAATCTAAATCCATGTCATTTTCCGTGTAATGGAATTTGTCAATGGGGTTGCAGAAAAAAATATTCAATCAGTCAACAAAATGCTGAATGCAAAAATATCCCACATCTCCTCTGACTGGTACAGAGATTAAAGAAACAAACAAGGCCACAAAGTAAAGACATAACATCAGGAGAACAGAGAGGGAGGTAATTTGTCAGAAAATACTAAGCTATTGGAAGGACGCAATAAATGCTCTTCCTAAACATTCCACGCTCAATAATATACAGTGCTCAATTGATCTAAATTAATTCATTACAATACACGAAATATATGTAAGCTTTTTACAAATACTTTTTTGAATTATAAATGTTTTCATTTATGAAAGAAACATCAAAATTTCCATTTCCAACAAGGCGAGTACAAGGAAGGAGGAAAGAGCACTCCGACGGAATAAACACAAAATTACAGAAAATCCACTTGTTACTTTTTCTAATAAACAAACTGTCTGTTTTATTTTGTCATTACACGTGTGTTTGCGATATATCTGAACACACCTCAACTAAGCGTATTCTAATGTAACTTGTTTTTCAGTCACGTTGTAGCGAAACACATTTTCACATTCTTCCTATAACTGAAGTTACCTATTAACAGACAGTGCCCACAGAAATTTGACTTTTTCGATAAAAAGTGACAATAAATTTTAAGTCACAGATATAAATAAAAATATTAACTGAATCCGTCAATTTGCCCCTTCGAGCAGCAATTTATTTTCAAACCTTCAGATTCCCAAATGAAAAATATATCACCCAAATCCTGCACAGGTTCTTTGAATTGATGTACAGCATATCCGTAACTTTATATTTTATATTAACCCCCTAAAATGCTTGGCCTAATTTTTTAAAATAACTATTTTCCATTTTGCTGTAACAAGATAGAACTATTCAAGGGTACATATCATTTTAATGTGTTACATTTAAATAAAAAAAATCCATATATTTTCACTCCAATTATGTTAGGAGATAGAAAATTTTGACCATTTTCATTATTAATTATCTGAACTAAACAAACTGTATTCACAAAAAACTTATATAATAATATAAATTATGTAACATCTGTTCAATCTCTACCAACACTAAAATAACCCAGGCTGTAAGGTCAAATGGCAGAATAACAGCCCGTACATCCTACAGTGTAGAACCTTCTGAATGCCTTTTTAAAAAGCCAGGTTTTAGCATTAGATCATAACCTGAAAAGTACCCATTATTTCCCACAATCCGTTTTTCTATGTTTCCTAATATAATTCGGATTTGGTTGCCTAAGTGTCCTACTCAGTCAGCTTTACACTCTTGCAACACCTAGTAAAAGCATTCGAAGTTACATTCTAAAGCAGCCAACTGTCGATCATATTCAGATTTCTCGAAACAGTACTTGAAAAAGCAAAATACTTAATATATTCTACGAAATATTGAGGGAAACGCAGAAGAAGAAGAAGTTCTTAGATACAACCGTTATATATAAGCAGATTATAAAAATATAGAACATATTTAGGAGACAAGCAAATACAACTCTGTTACAGTGGGTAATGTTGAAATACGGAGATTCACAGTTGATTAATTTTAAGGAAATATACCTGCTGAACGACACAATTCAAGATGGAGTTTTAACACAAATGACGAAAAAAACACCAGGAAAATTATAGGAAATTAAAATTAATATTAACAAATCATAATGCAGCAGTTACAAAAAATCCGGAAAATAATATGAGTTTCAGGATATGAAAACTCTCACTGTCATAACAGAAGGAGGGATTTGGAAAATCATTATTGGATCTGCAAATAAGAAGCCAGGAATTGATAAAAAAAAGGAAGATTACCAATTTTTTAAAATAAAATTCCATTGTTCTTCAGCTGTTCACTCCTGAAAATGTAGGAAAATTTCCACAGAGAAAAGTAGCTTTTTACTAGTTCAAACAGTGCCACATCCTACAAGGCTTGGATCAGGATCTTTAAAACTTTCCTTTCGCTTTCTTCACACCACTTACAGCTATACACTGCGACCGATACATGCTCACAGTTTCACAAATTATTGATTTATTTGTTTGTTTGGAAGCCTGTTGCCATGTAACTTCAATGAATGCAAATTGTCATTGATACTGAACAATAATCGGCAGCAATCAGTGCCAGAACCTGAAGTCGACGTAGTGCTGCACGTCACTATGAGATGTCACTGGAGCGCAGAGCCAACTGCGCTGTACATCCATTTCACTGTTCCACAGTTGTGACCTCCGAATTAACAGTTGATAGAGAGACCGAATTCAGGCATAGTTGTTAGTACGTACCCTGTGTACAGATCGCAGGTTTAACAGCGAATGAAACAGATTGTGTGAAATGGCTAACATGGAGATTAGAACATTTTTAATTCATGGGGGTTCCAGTGAATAATAAACGATAAATAAAACTGAAACACAAAATTTCACCTTTGGGGACTATCAGAGAAGAAATATTCGATTTCTTACGTAAATTGAGGTGCTGAACACGAACATCAAAGTAAGAATGCTTCATTAGCTAATGTTTTGGAGCCAAAACAAGAGATATTCAGCAATTCTTAATATTATATTCGTGTTCCACACCCATGAAATAGCTATGTAAAACGTACATTATCAATGATAGTTTTGACTGTAGATCAGTGTAAGCTGTCAGATCTTTATCGAGGTTTTAGAGATAATACATGCTAGTCGTTTCCTACAAGCGGTTACACGGCAGAAATGACATCAAATATATGTCTGGAAAATGGCTGATTAGTTTGGTTCAGTCCCGTTTCTGGTACACCGCACAATATATACTTATGTGTTACTGTAAATTTTCTGCTTATGAAAATTACAGGAAAAATGTGTGGGGTTTTTTTGGAATAAAATAATATTAAACAAAATTACAATAAGAGTTGTAAATCTATGAAATTTAACTTGATTGTGAAAATTTTAAGTTTCTTGTTCTATGCTTTAATGACTTCTGCAGAATAATTTAATAAATTTTAGATTCGAGACAGCAATAATGATTATCCGTTTACGTCAGATTTCAAATTGATAAGCTTTTGTATAATGAAAATTAATTATCTTAAACGAAAGTACAGAAAAACTATACTGACCTCATCATTAAAACATACCGACGTATAAATTTTGCATAGAATAAATTTCGAAAAACGTTACAAAACAATATGCGTACTGCAAAATTTATTCGTCAGATGAGACTGTTTGAAGTTTTATTTTATTTTCGTCTATCGAAGATAATAGCCTTCAGTACATGATTCAAATTTTTATAAAATTCATAATTTGCATGCATCAATCTCTACAGTATGCTTTAGTTATCAATTGGGATAAAAAATATAGAATAATTTTAAATAAAATTTCTTCTTTTGCGAAATGATATACTTCTGAATCAGAGGAATTTCGTTTTTCAAAAGTCCACACATTATTTAGGTTATCTTGTGTAATTATCAGGACCGGTCACATGCAACGTTGGTATGGTTCAGTTGAAAACAAATTTTCAAATCGAACACAACATACAATCTCAACGAGATACATTTGTTTGAGTATATAAATGTTTTCGGCTTAAAGTTTATTATTTTCGTAAGGTATTTATTTTTATGTTTACATAAGCAACAAGTAAGACACATTGAAACAATTTAATTTCGATTGTTTACTAATTCCATTCGTAATTGCGCTGAAGAGCAGTATCACCAACAGGACGATTTTAAATTTTTTATTCTGCAAACAGCACAACTCTGTTTTAGTTTCTCAGTACCGTATATTTCTCTATTTACTTGATAAACCCTTATTCATTTCCCAGAACGAAGAGTCTGACCCTGGGATTGAGATTATTGAACAAAGTTTTGTTTTTCCGTATGTGTAAGTGGTTGGGTAGTTTTATCTGTTTCTCCTAACGCTGTCTCTGTCACATTCTAAAATTATAGAACTGTAAACGTCTATTTCATAGGGCAAATATACTGAAGTGAAATGATTTTTTTTGAACTAATAGTGAGTGTGAGGACTTATTATGTTTGTCATTGTCTTTTTTCAATCTATTTTAGTGGAAAAAAATTAAAATCTCACTTAACGTAGACTTATTTTCGGATTTAAGTAAGAAACTTTGGAAATATTGCTACATAACCGGTACATTACACATAAAATCCCGCCAGGCTCTTTCCTCTCTTCATGTTTGGTATTAATTGTCGGTTCTCAGAAACCCACAATATTATTATTATTATGATAAATAAACTTTCGTACTTGTGAAAGCTGAAAGTTTCTTTCAGTTGCTGAAATTCCATGACCAGAAACGCCGTATATTTCATTTTGCGGGAATTCGAAATTCAAATTTCCTTAATAAAGTTGAGGAACTTGGATCTGAGCCTATAGAAAGGGCCGTGATTATTTTGAAGTTGACTAATATTAGTTTCAATTCATTCCAAGTCTCTCAGTAAAATTCAAATCCATGTTTATCAGTAATGCAATGCCTCCCTAGGTAATAGTTTGGCCTCAGCTATACTTTTGCTTTTTTTTTAAATTATGTCTTCTAAATTGAAAATCATAAACATATTCTGCTTCTTTTTCACTGAATTCAATATTAACAGTAATCTCTCAATTAAGACTTACCAGTTATTTCTTAAGGAACTTAATATATCATATCAAACATACACGTGCGAAACTTATATATATATATATATGTGTGTGTGTTTGTGTGTGTTTGTGTGTGTGTATTTTTGTATGTTTCTACTAATGAAATTATATTATCAGCTGAGGGGCGTTTCAAATGGACTATTTTCTCCAATTTTCCACCAAAATCTGTATGCACATCACTTGTACGTCGTGCGTGTTACACTATTCCCACAAAAACATTTCCTTCTAAAATATAAATTTTTGAGCAGTGCAAATTATTTAAATTCTCGTCGTTCAAACTCCTTCCGGCCTCCTTTATGTCGTCACACGAAGGGCCAAATATAATTATATTTTCTGGAATTATTCTCTATTCTTTTATATTTAATTTACTTTAGAATTATTCGGACCAACTTGTTTATGCGGCAGGATATTTGTGAATTGCACTAGACCCAGTGGAAAAGTTGATATAAGAAAATAATACTTCTAATCATTAACCGATTTATTTAGTAATGGTGTTCATGTTGACAAATTTATGCACTAAACACTAAATACAAAGAAGGACTAGCGTTGTGTGTTTTAAATTTGTTCCTGTGTTAATTAAGCAAGTGATCATCTACCCTTTCTAACACTGTCAGCAAATAGAACTTCGAGATGTAACGTACTTTTGACTTGCAAACGTTTCGGGAAAAACTGTCAGTCCCACAGTATATGGCCTTGATCTTTGGTAAAGGGTAAAAGAACTTGGGTTTTACACTTGTAGTTAGGACTGATAGGTTGTTCCGAAACATCGGTAAGAAGTTATTAATTCTCGCTGCGGAATAGCCCAGAAAGGAGGAGTTTTCAAATGTAATTAAGGTCGGAAATAAAGAATAGAAGAAAAGTTTGCAAGAAGACTGTTTAGGAATAATTTAGCAATTTCTCCTGCATTTGAAAAGGGAAATTTATAAAAGTCTGTGAAAATTTTTATTTATATATAACATTTTCCTTGCTGTAAATCAAACTTGGCTACCCCCAAACAGAAATCAATAACGAAACTGTCACTTCTGCCGGCTTCCACTGTGAATTATTTTTAAGAAAATGCAACACTGTGGACAAAACAAAACGTAGATTTTCCACATACAGTTTAATGTTTTGTTACCGTAATTTGAAACATTTTACTCATTTGGACGGTTCTTAGGGGCCTTCTGAATTCACATCATTTTCCGTGTGATAGAATTTTTCAATGGGGTTGTAGAAACAATTATTCAATCAATCAATAAAATACAGAATGTAAAAAAACCCAAATTTCTGCTTAGTGTTAAAGAGATGAAAGAGACAAAGAAGGGAAATAAATAAACACATAAGGTCAAGAGTACAGGGAGGAAGGACATTTGTCCGAAAATACTGAGCTATTAGAAAGACGCAATAATTGCTCTTCCTAGACAATGCACGCTCAATAATATAGAGTGCTCAAGTGATCAGCCACACTGCAGGCCGTCATGTTGATCAACCTTACTAATAAAAATAATATTTAAAGTGACTTTATCTAAACATGGGCGGTAATTTGAAATTTACATTAATCTACAACATTTGCATCTTCTTTTAACAGCCTACGGTTTACTGCTCATGTGTCAGCTGGTTGCTGTCTGAGTCCTTAATAATAAGTCATGAAATAATACTTTTTTCAAGCACACACCATGAATAGATTATTGTGCCTTATTGCAATACTTAGAGAAACATATATCAACCCCGTATTAAATATATAGATGTTATATATAAAGATGAATATTTGTTTGTTTGTATGGAACTTATGCAAATTTACATTTCTGAACCGATCTGAACCAAACTTTGCACACGTATCCCCCTTGGTCTGGAAGAGACCGTAGGGCATGTATGGACACGAAATTCTCGAGCACTTCGAACTTTAGAGCTCTTTTGTTTGGGGGTCACTGCAGAATCATGGGCACAAGATGGCTGTCTGCGCGACCGTTTTCCGCAGTACCCTTATACCCGTGATTCTAGCTGGTGTTCGCGTGACGTCACCGACATGACGTCGCGAACGGCGGAGTCATCCGCGGCAGCCTTGTATCCGTGATTCTAGCGGGAGTTCCTCTAACGTCGCGGAAATGACGTTGTAGCAGACGACAGATTCATCTTCCACAGCGTCGTATCCCTTATTCCGGCGGGTGTTCGTTTCACGTCACGGATATTACGTTCAACCGGGCGGCGGGGCCATCCGCCACAGCGTTATATCCCTCATTCTAGCTCCCGTTTCTGTGACCTAGAGAAAATAACGTTCTTGCAGACAACAGTTGCGCGTTCCTACTCCAAGTGTGTTGCACTGTTGGTAATGTGTACGATACGCTGGGACGTGAATGTGATACATGTGTTTACAATTCGGAACCTCATCAGACGGGAAGTAAGTGACTAAGGAATTGCGAATATACAAATAACGTCTAACCTATCCAACCTTTGTCCCTCCATGTGATTTCAAATAACTGCTTTCGCAATTTCTCATCCCGGTCAACGCCGGGTATCGCCGCTAGTACATTAATAAATGTGATTGATTCCTGTAACTCTATCATTAGCATTAAATATACGGTGATTTCTCAAACCTTACCTTAAGTAAAAAATTGAAATAAAGTTATGTAATTCACGTTCACTTGTTTATTTCAACAGCTAAATTTGCGAAACATCTACTCTGTTACCCTAAACATCTTTATATTTCCGAGACACATACAAACATGCAATACACTTTATTTCTGTATACACATGTACTGGACGGTGCTGGCATCGAAACCAGGAGGAAATAAGAATTTCGGTATCAGACTAGACTGGCAAAAAGCCCAAGAACAATCGTATACAATAAAAAAATTATTTATTTAACGTGAGTAGAACGATAAGAGCATGACGTTAATGATCCACAAAAATCTAACGGCAAGATTAAAGAGTATAAATATAAATTTACCCTTCTTCTGGGATTTCAGACTTTTTATAAGATGAAATTTTATTATGCAAAAATTCCCAGTTTTATTGCATGATAAAATTAATTATTTGTTTTCATTAATTTTGTAAATAATCTGATTATTCTTTGTTTGTTTTTGGCACGACAACCCCCAGTGAACCATTGTCTCCTTATTCACCAGGATTCTAGATCGCACACAGCGACGCAGCACAGTCGGTAGGACTCCTCTACACGAGTAATTAGCTCGTCGCAGAGACTCCTACCTGACTACACACAACACTCACAGCAGACAAACATCCATGCCCTCGGTGGGATTCGAACCCACAATCTCAGCAGGCGAGCGGCCGCAGACCCACGCCTTAGACCGCGCGGCCACTGGGACCGGCACAAAGGATCTGATTATACAAGATTTTACTCTTAATGCTGTAAGGTTATTGGTTGCTTAGAAAATTAATCTCAAATAGTACCAATTTGAATCCGAAGCCCACCCAATTAAATTCCAACAATTACTCGTGCAGACGTCCAGAATAAATCACACAGCGAAAGAAATCTCAAAAGACAGGCCTCTTTGAGACACTCTTTATAGATACACGGAATATACAAAACAGTGCAAGAGAACTACGTGAATCCAAGTTACCCTGATCTTTCCAAGGGACATGAATTGGAATGATTTTGTTAAGGAGCAAGTTAGTTTGGCTGACGCTGCCAGAATTCATCACAGTTACTTACTAAAAGCAGAAGAGTATTTCTTTGAAAGCTAAACCTATATAAGCTAGTCAAGAACTTGACCGCACTTAATGAAACTCTAAGGTTCATTACAACTTTTACACGTTCCCGCACACAGTCCCTACCCAGATCCACCTCAATCCAGTGCACGACCTCTGTCCACTTTCTGAAGTTACATTTTCATATTTTCAACTCATCTAACTCTGTATCTTCCAATTGGTCTGTTTCCCTTAGGAATCACAAACAAACACTTTATAAATCTCTCCTTTTTCCTTAAGTGCTATATGATCGCCCAATTCATTCTTTGAATTTGATCACCCGTAAAAATATTTGGTGAGCAGTTCAGATCATTAAATTCTTCATTATGTACTTTTCTCCACTTCTCTGTTACCTCGTACGTTTTAGGCCCAAATTTCCTCCTCAACACCATAGTATCAATCACTCTCAGCCTACGTTCCTCGCTCAATGTGAGCAACCAAGTTACAAACACATACAAAACAACAGGCAAGTTTGTAATTCTGTAAGTTTTAATTATTATATTTTTGAATATGATAGCTCGAAGACAAAAGATCCTGCACGGAATAATAGCAAGCGTTCCCTTACTTTAGTCTCATCTTAATTTCTTCCTGAATTTGAAAACTTCCGGGTTTCGAAAGAATTTGTATCAGTCTTTATATTGTAATCTCGTTCTGAATCCTGTTCTCGAGAAATGACCAAGTATTTAGTTTTATTAGTATTTATTTCTTGCCCAACCTCCTTACTGACAATTGATAAAGCTTTTCTGCTTTTCATTCTGAATGTAATATTCCACCCAAAATATTATCATCATCAGCACACACAAAGAACTGATGTGTACAATTTCAAGCTTTCATGGCTAACCTGGGCCCCCTAAAGGGCTACTATAGAGGAAACTTGAAAAGAAATGGTAATAAACCTCTCCTTCCTTCAAACCATTTCTAAGGGGAAATATGACAAAAAAAAAGTCTTGCCCACACAGACTGTGCTGTATAATTTATTCTGACATATTTTACTCTTACAATATTCGTAGTGGTAACAAACTCAATGAGAACATTATAAGAGTACAGGACACACCTAGTAACTGAATCGTAATATTTTTTTGAAATCTAAAATTAACTGATGCACTGCTTTGTTGTGTGCCTATTTTTCTTAAGTATTTCACGAATGCAGACTATACACTTATTATCAGAATGTATATACAAACTATTTTTTCGAAATCTATAATAATGTTTCCCAATAATTTTCTCTGTAAATGAAATTAAACGTAAGAGCAAGATGTGTGATAAAATTTTATAAGTAGGTGGAGAAACGCCATACATTTAATTACTACAAATTCTTTTATTACCCTCCTTATTGATATGTACTAAGATCCACTCTTTCTGTTATTCAGGTAATTGCTTTTTATTTTAAAGAGAATTAATATATTTATTGAACTCAGAACGAAACTTACTTCCAACATACTGTAACCCTTATCCTGCTAACGTGTAGAATATGGTGAGCTCCCAATAATGCCAGCAGATGGCAGATGGGATTTAACTCGGCGTTTAAAGCTCTCTTCTGCTGGGATTTGAAAATTACCTGTTGATTAGTGATTTTTTGATTTACAGTATCTAACTCAACGTCAATGGCACTCGGCTCATACAACAATAGTTCTACTGAGGTCATCAGACATTAAGTAACAAATCTCTTTATTCTTTACGTCTAAAAACACGTAACCTTAAGTTTGATATATCAGGATTAAATCCTCTAAGCCTACAACATAAACCGCAGGAACCACTAGTCAGTCTAGGTCAATTCCACAGGTAAGGACAGTGTACGAATTAATGTGTGCGTAGATCAGTGTATTTCTACTGACAGGCCGAGACGTCACTATTCGTCTGTTTAGCAGTAACTGCTAGTTACGTGCCTAGGACAGGAGGGCCATAATGTTTGTAAGGCTAACTCTGAAGGTTTTCAATTAAAAAGAAGAAAAGTTTTTGGATGTAACATTAATATACTGTGGCCTTTATCGTTATTGATCCTTGCGGTTTCGACTGGTGCGTTTGCGAAGTCACCAGAATTATTGATTTCAAAATAGCTGAAAATACAAAAAGAATTTTTTATTGTAGAATGTGATGAAAGAGAAATGTGGTAAATTAAATTTTTTATATAAGATAATAATTTTAGCTCTTGCATATGGGGGGAAAATTGGAAACAGTAATTCGCATTCCAAATCAGTGCAGATAAATTTAAGTATTCAGTATTTAAACAAATATAAGGCTATCTACCAAAAACTGCACTCTACACATTCTACACAAATTTACACCACCGGAATAATAACAGTAGTTGTTTGTTTGTTAGTATCATAACTATTTCGCCACAAATTTTAAATAATATAAATTATGAAACTTATAAATAGAGAAACCCAAAACCTTTCAGTTTAAGTCTTAGGCGACTAATGTCATATATATATGGAGCACCCATTCTTGATGTTTCTAGATCACACACAAGGACGCAGCACAGTCGGTAGGACTCCTCTGGACGAGTGATCAGCTCGTCGCAGAGACCTCTA
>Ga0268261_10000592_pt1 | contig 23134 bp, 13 predicted proteins | sample TergutNc150P1_FD_190353 | JGI IMG/M metagenome (GOLD analysis project Ga0268261, IMG submission 190353) | Nasutitermes corniger P1 segment gut microbial community from laboratory colony in Florida, USA - Nc150 P1 (SPAdes) (version 2) | ecosystem: Host-associated > Arthropoda: Insects >...
ATATATGACATTAGTCACCTAAGGGTTAATAATTTAACCCTTATCCTGCTAACGTGGAGAAAATAGTGAGCTCCTAATAATGCCAGCAAATAGCAGATGGGATTTAATTTGGGCTTTAAAGGGTTAAAGTACAAATTAAATACCTGAAAATTAATAAAGTAATATTTCCTCATTATATATGTACCTGTAGAAAAATGTACCATGTATGTAAACATATACCAGTTGCTAATTTTATGGTCTTCCAAACAATGAGTCTACTATTCTGGGACAGAATCATATAATAAGCTTAGATCAATATTACAAACAGTTAACAAATTTAAACACCAATGAGAGAATATCTTTTGAGTCACACCTTGTACTTTGCTGAAAAATTTACATTAGTAACACTCGATTAACACACCACAAACATGTGTCTGATTCTTAACTGTGTACATAGTTACATCTGTATGCTTTGTCCATATAAATATTCTCTACTTATGTCCTGAGACAGTGAACTATGAGCATGTGGTATTTGTGTAATGCACTTCATACCTTACTTTTACATGCGCAGTGTAACTTTAGCTTTTCTATAAAATTCCAAGAAACAATAATTTAACTATGCAATGAAGCCTACTGTAGTCTACTCTGTTCTGGAGATATGTTTCTGTAAGTACTTTATTTCAGTGTGCACCCTAGAACAGGCCATGAAGGCCCAGAAGAGAAGCAAAGTATAAAGCTACTCTATTTTTAACCTCAGCACTAGATGGCAGTGGGTGATTAATGCCATGCCCCGGCCGCTTTACCCCCGGGAAAGAGACCCGGTACCCACTGTACAGGAGGCTAGGTGGGCCCCAGGGCTGGTGTGGACGGGTGCTGAAAAACTCGCCCCCCCCCGCCGGGATTCGATCCCCGGGCCGTCTGGCTCGTTGTGAATAGCTACACCGACTATGATATCCCGTATTTGTAGGCAGTTTCTTCAATCTGATATATTTATCAGTGTCTTAGTATGTTAGTGGAAGCACGCGGTGGCGCAGTTGGTTGAGGCACTGCGCTACAAGCCGGAAGGTCGCGGGTTCGATTCCCGATGGTGTCACTAATTTTTCATTGACATAATCCTTCCGGTCGCAGTATGGCCCTGGGGTTGACTTAGCCTCTAACACAAATAAGTACCAGGAATATTTCCTGGGGGTAAAGGCAGCCTCCTGGAACCCTCAGGGCCTGTAATGGGATAGATTTACCTTAGTATGTTAGTACATTACATAATACCTGAAGAAAGTGCATAAATTGTAGATGCCGGAGAATACTTCGTTCTGTGACTTTGGCAGCTGGGAAAAAATGACGTAGTAGTCTGACGTAACCAATGTGTTGTATCTGTCAACCACCTTTTGTTCCGAATTAGTTTGGAATACCTCAGTTGAATAACCTTTCCAAACACCATTTTTATTAAGCTTAATGTTTCACACTAATGTCTCTCGTAGTCATCCCACCTCCATGCTTGTTAAGTGGCACCTTAATAAACACAAGATCGAAATAAAAACGAACTACAAGAATTTTACGCTCATGTGCCCACAGAAGGATCGTGAAACTGTTTCCATTTCATCTAAAAACAGGTATGCTCTTCAGCGAACACAATTACAAGCTCGTCTTTCCGGGATCAACATTTAACAACCCCAGCCACGTAACACGGTTTATACCTCTCATTACATTACGAGGGCACAGCACTAGGGGACCTGCATCAGCTGTTCAGGCGCCACAGCAGCATAATCGACACCCACAGATAGTATCTCAAACTACCAGAGACATCACATATCCTCGCATTGGGCGAAACCACAGATTATCTAGTGGGGACGAAAATATCCGTGAGAATGACGAATACGGTAATCGATGATTCGGATTTGTTGTAAACAAGTAGTAATCCGTGGTTTCAAAGTTATAGAGATAGCTCACAGATAGATAGATGATCTGTGATAGCGATTACTGAATTTGTGGTTTGCTCACTCCGTCGTTGGACGCTCTGCACTAGCTACAGGCGTTTGGTTTCCACCTCTGCTCCATGGCATCAAATATGGCGGCCGAGTCAGTAATGGATACGTGTCCTTCACCCGAAATATCAGACTCCAGAAAGCGACCGTTGGACGGTGATTCTGAAAATGGGACAACAAAGAGATCGCATTACGGAGGGAGTACGTATATGATTGTACAATGACTTTATAATAAAATGTTTTAAAATAGCGTGATGCAGTTACACTTGAAAACATTAATCGTGTTACTTTGTCACATTGAACAGCATTGCGTGAAAATAATAGCGTTTTGGTGGTCACATATGTTTATGTATGACAGACATGTGGTTCTGTGTAATTTATTTTCTTTGGGTAGTTGTTATTTATAAGTTGGTCTCGTTACCAACTAAATAATATGGTGACTTGCAGGACATTTGTGGTACTGGATTTGTAATACGTAGAACAGGAGCAACACTAATTTTCTTTTTAATACGTAACTTGACAGTACTTCGCTAACACTTGGAAAGCATCCAGATTTTTGTAGCAAAAGCAGTATTATAAGTGAACATGTTAATCAAAATATCTACTTTCCGTTGTACATTTATTACTTTCGGCATCATGGGTGATTACATCATGTTAAAGGGTTGCAAACACATAGACTAACCGACTGGAAACAAATTCGGCTTGTTGGGGCGTTCAAATTTTCTTTTGTAGTGAACCACCCAACAGAAAATGCAGTACAAACAATACTGGAATAATGGTTCGTGTGTGTATTGTTGCCCATACTCTACATTAGTTCTGATGCAGGTTTGTCTTGTTCACACTAATCAGGTGGCTGAAGTTCAAGAGTTCGTGAATGTCGGTATTTAATTTCAAGTCCAGGGTCATATTTAAAGCAAATTCACCACATGTCAGTAAAAAGTGGCATTCTTGCATGCTGGTGTCTCCTTAGCTTTTACCCTCCAGTTGAAATACAGTGTATTTATAATCATTTCCCCGAAAACAGGGAAATATGAGCCCAGCCAAAGCAAGTGAGTTATGAGTCATCTGCTGAAATATGTCTTCCCTGGTTTGTGTGTTGTGTAGTGAAGACTGGTGATGGTCATAAGTGTTGTCCATTGAGCAGAGAGTATCCGTTTGCAGTATTTTTGCAAAGTACACATGTGTCATAGAAAAAAATGTCACAAAAGTTTTGTAATAATCCTGCATCAGCAGTGCCTTGTATGAGGACAGTATATGTAATAGTGGAAAAATTTGAATGGCAAGTTCAGTGCTGGACAAATGTAAGATATAGAAACTTGTATTTGTCTTGGATGAGGCATGGTTTACATTTTGTGGGAATACTAACATCCAACATATATAGTTGTTAATGAAAATTCCCCACAGTTTCTGATGCTCCTTTACGTAACCTTAAACATGCATTCAGTATGTAAAAAATTGTAGAGCCCAATTTTTTTGGAACAGGCAGTAAATAATGCACATATTGTGGCTTCCTAGACCTCAAGATTTGTATCCATATGATTATTATGTGTCACTCTGAAAGATTGCATCTGTGTGCACACAATTCACATTACTTCCCAAAACCAAAAGATTGTATTTGAAGAAAGACTGCTAGTCTTTGAAGATGGGATCTCTGTTGTGTGTCAAGGAATGTTTTCTCAAGGTGTGAGTTCTGCTTACAAGCTGGTGATTAGTATGTCAATACTGTTCTATGAGATGAGGTCAGGTGGACTGCATGATAAAACAGCATGTAAATTTACAATAGAAGCAGGCTTTGTATGCATTGATAAGAGAGATCTGTTTTGGCGAGAATGATCATTAATGAAAGGTGTCACTTATTAGGATGTTGGCTTTAAAATGTACAGGAGCCCATAAAAATCACCTAAGAATGTGAATAGGAAATTGTAATGTAGTATTAAGTACAGTTTGGCTGGAAATATAGGACAGATTGACTTGAAGCAATGCCAGTCTGAACAGAACTGGAAATCACATTATGCTAACTTGCCATTGGCAACAGTCTGTCATCTGTGCAGTGTTAATACTGTTTCAGAAAATTCAGTATCCTGTTTTCTGCTACATGTGTTGTTAGCAGTCTGCTGTAGTTACATTTCATGAGAAATAATCTGTTTTTTTTAAACCACATTAATTTTGGCTTGTGTAAATAATTATTTGTTTACTGACCATTAAATTTTCTGATCACATAAAGTCTTGTTAAACACAATCTGCCATTAATCCGACTATGTACAAAGTTGTCTCCGTACACACCTTGAAGGCAATACATAGGGAGTAAATGTGTAGTTCCACTCATTCTGAACCTTGGCACATGTTGTGAGGTGAGTTGTTCCTTTCATGCCCTGATTACTTTAACCACAAGGAAGGTGCTTACTTGTTGAGTTTTTTAAATAATTTGCTCATTCCTATATCTCAAGTTGGCTGCAGTTCACCTTTTCTGTGTTTTTATTCAGATGAGTTCACATTGAGTAAAAGGTCAAAATTCTTTCTGCTATACTTAAAACTTGAAATAGTCTTCTCATTACACCTTGAGCAAACTTCAAACTCCATTCACAAAAGTCATGTTCTTTCAGGCAGCTTGAATTCATGCACCATGGCTGATGTGAATGAGGCTTTACAGAAAGGGAGAAACTGGTATTGTAAAATATGACTGAAGGCAAGGTACCAAGTTTGTAATAGATAAAACTGTGTTTTAAAATTATTACCCTCAGGGTAGAATATATAATGAGCTTATATGGAGATTATCTGCAGGTTGAGCCAAAGCATGGCTTTGTCTCTCAAGTGTGATCATGGTATGGTAGGAAACAGTGTAATAAGTATGTGAGCTCATACAACAGGGATGTTGTCTGCAGGCTGAGCCACTGGGTGGCTTTGCCACTCACTATGATCATGGCATTGTTTTCCGCCTTCCAGATGAGTCACTAAGGGTGGGAATGTGAGTACCCTTGCAGTATTCACAGACAACTGATCCTTATGTTAGATCTTCTGTCTGTAGGATGTGAATATGTTTATGCTAACACAACCATTAAAAATTTATTGAGACCATGCCCATCACATTTGTCCAGTTCTTAGAGCTGTTTGATCCTTATTTGATTCTTTTCGGTAGAAGGCTAATTTTATTTCATCAGACACATGAACACGCAAAGCACCAGAGTGCAGAAAATCTGCAATTTATCTTTTGTAGAAACTTATATTTTTATTGTATATTTCAATCATTATGTAAGTCCAAACTGCTATGTGGCAGAGAAACTTACATCACACATTTTAACATTTAAGAAATCATTGCATTATTGAAGAGGGAGTTCAGTATTCTGTGGTACACAGGGTTGTAAAATAAAATCAGTTTCTTTGTCCATTACACCAGTGATACATGCAAGATATTTGAAAGTCATAATTGTACCATTCATGTCTGTATTTGAAACAAATAATTTTTGGCCTCTCCCCCTCCTCATACCAATTTTTTTAAATCTGTTAAGTAGTTTTCATGTTGAAAGTGTGATCAGACATGGCTTTTGCATCATGCATCCATTTTGTGTCCATTGTTCAACAAAGAAATGAATTACAGCTACAGAATGTAGTAGCAGGAATGCAGCAGTTATTAGGAAACGTGTTAGTAAAGTTTTTAAGTTCATATTTAACCGTTGTCATGTTCTGTCCTACAAGCTGTCTTTCATAGATAAATTTTTAATATGTAGACTGCTTGCGTGGGTTATCAGAGTGCCTTTGAATTGGCATATACTATAATGTTCAGTGATATTCATAAATTTCTAGGTGGAGATGTATCTTACCACTTCAAGATTCTTGTTCCAAGTACAGCAGCGGGAGCAATCATTGGAAAAGGGGGCGAGACAATAGCACAACTGCAGAAAGATGCAGGGACACGAATCAAAATGTCTAAAGCTAATGACTTTTACCCAGGTACTTGAAATTTTAACTTACTGAATTGTAGTGTGGTATCAAGTCTTGGCCAAGTTTGGCATGTATCTGAGGTTCATTTCCAGGAACTTCGGAGAGGATCTGTCTGATAACAGGGAATATCGATTCCATAATGAAGGCTGTCAAGTTTATTATGGAGAAAATCAGGGACAAACCAGATATGCCTTACGACAGGTCTGCTGCTGAAGATATACAGGTACCATTTTGTTGTTTGCAGTCAATTTTCTCTCTGCTTTATTTGTATTTTCTTAGATATCTTGGTCTGGTGCCATGCCTCCAGAATTTTGCCACACCATTTTGACATCCATATTTTGGGATTTAGAATCCAGCACGAAAGGAATGCTGATTATATGCCTGCTATCTTGGTCTGGTGCCATGCCTCCAGAATTTTGCCACACCATTTTGACATCCATATTTTGGGATTTAGAATCCAGCACGAAAGGAATGCTGATTATATGCCTGCTGTATGTACCATGTCTGTTATTGCATTGTGGAGAAATTTATTTTACAGCACTTCATTTCTCTTGTAGTGCCTATGTAGAGGACAGTGGATTTGTGTCTTTGTAATGTGGTGTAATGGTTAACATTCTCCTTGTATTCTGGAACTCTCCAGTTCATGTCTTGACTAGGGGAGACCAGGTACTTATAGGAATAGGAAATATGGAAATAGGGCATAATGTCCTTGCTCTCTTTGACGGAAAAAATGAAGTGTTACACCTATGCCAGTACGTTATGAAGTATATAAAAGAAGGGAAGGGTATGTCAGGCGCAGATAAGCACACAAGTGTATAGTAGGATGAGCATGTACTGAAGAGTTGGTAAAGCAGCTGCACTGAGGTAGCATGCAGTAGTACAGCTGATAATGTTCACTAAGGAAGGAAATTGTCATAGAGGCTGCTTGTATAATTAATGAACTGTAACTCACATTTACATAGCAACAGTGCCCCATGTTTTTACATTAAAGTGGTGTTTTTAAATTGTGTGAAACATTACCAGTAGTGTTGTCTTCATTTCCAGCCATATTGAAACATATTCATATAGTGAGACATCATCTGGTGGCCAGTTTCTCTGGCATTAGGAAATCACATGCTACTTTGTGATATGATTGGAGGCTGAGTCCATGTTGGAAGGCTGTTTTCATTTTATGTCTGTGGTACTATAGTAGCTGTTGCAAGTGGTATCCATGAACTCATGTGCACATTTCACAGCTATATTTGTGATGCATTGGATTTCGCTGTCTGTGACCTCATAACTAACATTCTGAATTTTAACCTCTAAAGCCTGGAAAGTGCCCGTGCTATTTTTGTGAACTAATTGTCTCAAGTTATACCACAGCAAAAATTTGCACACATCTCCAGGGAACATGGTGGCTGTAGCTCATGGGTGATTCACCAGAAACAATTTGTAAAGCCCACATTATTTTTTAATGTGTGCTGGCAAACTGTCCTGCTTTGGTTGATTTCTACTCTCATTTTTTAATTCCTTTTAAGAATCTGTTTTGGAGGATTTTGGGCATTGCGGATGAAATTTTGCAGAATTTATCATAAGACTGGCACCATTGTTGAATCCCCACAAAGAATGTGCAGAGGTAAAAGTCTGTTTGCAAGATCATTCGTTGATGGGAATGAGCTGCATACTTGGTGTTGTGGTAGCAGGGTCTGTGCATGATTCATTTGCATGCTGTCAATGAACAGAGTGTTAACTTGAACAAAATGTCAATAATTGTCTGATCAGCCACTCTGTTTATGTGCTGAACCCAAGAACATTTTAGGATTACTTTTCTAATGTGTATGTTATATTATAAAACAGGCAATTTATCATGATTAGCATTTCCTATGTATGCACAGAAAATGTATATTTGAAAGGAACTTTTTTTTTTTTAAATTCTTGTTCTCAGCTTAAAATCCTAGTTCCCAACACCACAGCAGGAATGATCATTGGTAAGGGAGGAAACTATGTGAAACAAATAAAAGAAGACAGTGGTTCATACGTTCAGTTATCCCAGAAAGCAAAAGATCAGATACTTCAAGAAAGATGCATCACAGTTATTGGTAAGTTAATGTGTTTGCTTTGGTAGAGCAGCTTTTGATCCCCACACCAGGGAAATGTTCACCTATTAAGGATTTATGCTTATTTTTCAATTTAAGTAAGAAAAGTTATGTTACAAGGTATCATAAATACAAAATTTGTATTACATCATAACCTGACATATATTTGAATAAATGTATGTGCTTTTCATTTTTCAGGTGATATGGAATGTAATGCAAAAGCTTGTGAAATGATACTTGAAAAAATTGTTGAAGATCCACTTAGTGGTAGCTGTTTGAATGTGAGTTACGCTCATATCACAGGCCCAGTAGCAAATAACTGTCCAACAGGATCACCCTTTGCTAACTTTGGTGGACAGAGAACACCTGCAGGGAGCTTTGGTTCAACAGCTAGTCTTAACATGGGAGTCACTGGAAGTATGTATTGACTACTAGTATTCCTCCAGATTGTAGTACAGTGAAGTGTTGTTGCAACAAAATTATGGGGATTATTATTATGAAATTTTTGTATAAATACCACATAGAGAAACTGTTGTGGTACAGAGATGTGTGAACAGTTTGAAATGTTATATTTCTAAAGCTTCATGCCATTATGAAATTTAGGGTTCTGATGAAGATTTGTCTTTAGCAATGTGATACATTGTAGATTGGTGCAAGAATATATGTACCAGCATTTCGTAGGAGCCTGCCACCTCCATCTTCAGTGTAGTTCTGAAGTCTTGGATTGAAAAATATTCAGAACAAAAGTTTGAGAAGGGAATGGAACACACTTTATGTCCAGTGCATTTTTTGTATAATTTTTATTGTTTGGGTGAAAAATAAAAGGGTCACTTTGCATGTGGTTTGTAATTTATATATTGAACAATGAATATTCAAGCCCAAGTCTTGGAAATAATGGCAGTTCATCAAGGAATAACACTCCATTATGGGCTCTTCCAAACATCCTGTCTTCATGTGTGCAAAAGAAAAGAAATGTTAGATTGTATTTAGACTTTAGCAAAGAGTGATTTGTTTTAGTCTTTTAATGTAGTGCTTTCTTCGAGTATGATACTGAAGCACATGTTAAGCCAGTTATGTAGGTGTGTAATTTTCATTTAATTGTGTAATACCAGTAGTTACTGAGTTCATAGTATTGATCTTTTATTCATTCAGCATTTAGTTTTGACTTTGCCATTCCCAGTAGGTCTGGTTAGCAACTAACAGTCAGCAAATATTTGCATGCAAACTTAATATTTCTATACTGCAAGGAAACAGTTCATTGTATTTCCAGTTATGTAGGTGAGAAGAGCTTCACTATACCATGGATCACCTGGAAGTAAAAAAGTTTTATGTCACATAATATCACTTCTGTTTCTCACATTATCTAAATTTCCATTTCTAAGTACAGTAGAGTTCCAATTATGTGACCTTCGGTTATCCATTGTGCTGTGTCTTGAAGACACTGTAAAATTTTTATCAATATTTATTTGACAAAAATCATTATATTTTTTCTGCAATCAGTTCACCATGTAATAGAATGAATTGCACTCCCCACTACATTCATGTGCTTATATATTAATTTACATTTTTTTAGTGTCCACATTTCATGTAAGTACTCACTACCAGTGACTGTAGTGTGCTTTCATTACTAGCTTCAATTACACAACTGCAATTTCAGTTTGTTGATACAACTTACTAATTTCTAATAAGTAGTGACTTTTTAATTAATGTGTCAAGTGGAGGGAGGAAGAAAGTAGTTGTTTCTGTGGAACAACACTTTGCAGGCTTACAGACACAAGATAAAGGCAAAACTATTGAAAGAGTGGCAGAAGAACTGTGCATTGGCCATGTTATTGTTGGTGATTGGAAGAGAGATGGATGCAAAATTTAAAACTACTCTTCTGACACACCTTCAGATAAAGAGCTGAAAGCTATACAATGAAAGAATGTGAATACAGAAAGGTGTGTGGAACTTTGATTTGGAGAGAGTTGTGCACCATTGTCTGGACCTCTTTTACAAGAAAAAGCGCTAACTTTTCACATGGGGTTTATTGAAGGAGAATCTGAATTCACAGCTATTGCAGGCTGGATATATTGCTGTGGGGGGCAGGGGGGTTGCATTTGGGTGGGTCAGCCACTGTGGAGAGATGCTATTGGCAAATCTGGAATAATTTTGAAATTCAGGGATCATCTTGACTCTTTATGAAGAATGAATCTTTATCATGTGAACAGCACTCCAGTTTCAATAAAGCTGGCTTAAATGTTGCTGTGAAAAGGTGTGGCTTCATAGGAAGAGATGATATCAGCTTCTGGCTATAGAGGAAGCAGAAAGTGAGTGATGATTTTTTTCTGCAGTAATGCCTCATGCAACTGTAAACAAAAACTAGCTGTTATTTAAAAATCCATAGGACATTTTCCCTTCAAAAGCAGAACTTCAGGATCACTTTCCGTTTCATATAATAGCCAAAAAGACTGTATGGATGGACTGAGAGTTCTCTTGAAGATTGGTTTTTACTAAATTCATCCTTTTGGCAGAAAGTGTTTTAAAATCAGAAAACATGAAAAGGAGAAGAGTTCTTGTCATTGATAATGTGCCTTCTTGTCCTAAAGAAACTGAAGTGAGAAATGGAGAAATGTGAGTTATTTTTCTCAACTAAATGTTGCCTCATTGTGTCGCCCTATGGACCACGGTGTCCTTGCAGTGTTAAAGATAAAATATCAGTATAGTCTTCTTCAGACACATACAGAAGGTATTGAAGAAGGAAGGGGAATGTTAGAAAATTTGAAGAAAAAACCTGCAAGATGTTTATTGGACAGCCCAGGCAGGGGAGAATACTGAGCAAAAAGTGCTGGCAAGATCATGGTGAAAGTGGCTTGGAGAGGAATAATATCAAATTGAAGATAAGCTGATAGAGAGAACAAGCATAGAAAATTTAAGAAATCTTGTTCATGTATTATAACTTAACGCCAGGCTGTGACAGTGTGAATAATGGCATACAGAAGTGGATGAATCAAGGTGAACAACAGCTGACTGCAGACATAGTGGGTCTTTGAGTCATATTGGCAATGACCATTTAGATGATAATGCAGGACCAGAGAAAGTTAGTGGACTGAGTCATAGTGGGGTATTGAAGGTTGTTGAGACCACACATGCTTATGATGAACAACAGAGGGAGGCAGCCACTACAGGACATACACCTTCTCAGGTGCTGACATGATCTAGACACAAAGAAAAGGAAGGAGGTTCAGAAGCAAATACCATTACTCATTTCTTAAACTCTCCTTCACAGACTTAGTGTGTTGAGTGTTATTAGGCCCATTCGCAAAATTGCAAAAAGTGACTGTTCGCTTCATCATGTTTGTCTGTCCGCACAGAACAACTCAGCTCCCACTGGACAGATTTTCATGAAATTTTATTTGAGGTTTTTTTTTAAATCTCTCAAAAATTTAAGTTTCATTAAAAATGGACAAGAAAGCAGGTACTTTACATGAAGACCAATATACATTTTTGATCATATGTCACTCATTTCTTCTTAGAATAAGAAATGTTTCAGACAAAAGTTGTAGAGAAAATCAAAACACACATTTTATTTGCAGTAACTTATTTTTCAAAAATCGTGTTGCCTACCTAAGGCTACAAATACACACACACAGTATGTAATACTGTTTTCCCACTGCATCAATGGTTCACGAACACAACCCAGTATTACGTTATACACACAGTGCCTCTCTTGTTTTGGTGAGATATTTTAATTTGATGCTTTAATATATTTTCTTTATGATCTAATAATTAATTGAGTTATTCAACTTTTTCATTATTCTTCCATACTGTCCAGCACTTTTGGTTATCTGACCTTCCATTGGTTCCATTTAGGTTGGATAATGAGGACTGCTGTAATTTTAAAGGCATGGTTGTTAGCACATCATTCATAATTCCTTCTGTTGAATGCACGTGTTATGTATAGGCTGTATACTTCTATGATTTTGTTGCGTTTCTACTGACTTATTAGCATGTTAAACTTATCTTATTACTTCATAATATAGAATACAGCCTCAAATTTCCTACCCCTATTAAGTTTCAAAACTATGCACCGGGATGTTTGAAGCATTTAGCACGTCTGTTCAGGCTTTAGGTTTGATGTTCTGTTTACATTGGCTATATTGTACAATACAATGAAGCATCTAGATTTTCCTCATTGTACTGTTTCTTCACCAGTCTGTATGCATATTAATGAAGATAAATGTGAAGTGGTTCTTGTCTGCTGATGCTGAACTCTTTTGGCAGAACACAATAATGGTCTCATTCAGCAGTATAAATATATTTGGTGATAGTGCTCTTAGTTTATACTGTACAATTGTTATGCTTTAATTATATATGTATATGTATAGTGGTCCATCAGTTTACCTGCAATGACATTGCACCAGATTGCGCAAACCATTATCATGGTATTAAATGTTATGGCCTTTTGAGTCATTATAAGACATGTTCTTTAATTTGATGTATGATAAGACACTGCTTTTCACCTATTAAAACCAATGTGTGGGTTGTCCAGTAAACATCATTATGGTGTTGTAATGATTTTGGTCTCACAGTGTAATTTAACTTGAATTAACTGAATTTCTGTCTAAAGATTTCATTACATGTACAATATTGTTTCAGTTAACAGAAGAAATTTTTTCTTGGCCCAATCATAGCACATGATGTTTAAGGCAGAAAGTGTGCGTGTTTGCTCTTTGTATCAGAATTGTTACATAGATATGATACTTAAGGAAATTCTTTGATTTTACAAGGGAGGGGGTTGTTCTTTATTATGAATTATCTCTATACAATGTCTGTACTTTTTAACATCAATCTTTTGCCAATAGGTGGAATGCTTGATGGAGGAGGTTCTGGTTTGAACCTAAGTTTGAATTTGGGTAATCCAGCTGGTGGTCTGGCAAGTGCAACTCTAACTGCACAGCTCCTTGAGCACATTAAAGTGACACTGCGTGGAAGTGGTTATTCTGAACAAGCAACAGCTGAAATCACAGCAGCAATGAGAACCTTGGCACAATATGGCATCCTTGGAATGGGCTTGGGGCTGACTGGAGGCACAAATAATCATCCTTTGGGTGGCCGAGGACTTAATGCAGCCAATGGTATAGGAAACAACAGTGTGTTTGGTCCAATAGGCTCGGTGTCTGGGGGATCATCCTTGGATTCTTTCAATTTGAGAGGAAGCCAGTCTCATTGCAAGAGCCCTACTCCTTCAGATTCCAAAGATGATGAGAAGAAAGTAGAAATGGAGATAGCAGAGAACATTGTTGGGGCTATCTTAGGTCCTGGTGGTAGATCACTTGTGGAAATACAACATCTCAGTGGAGCCAGCATCCAGATATCCAAGAAGGGAACATTTGCTCCTGGCACCAATAATCGCATTGTCAGTATATCTGGCTCATCCAACACCATTGCAACAGCACAGTATCTGATTGAACAACGGATTAGTGAGGAGGAAGCCAAACGAGCCAGACATGGTTCTTTGAACATCATGCAGTAAAAGAGTAACTAACACCACACGTGCATTTATTTTTCTTGTCTTTATTTCAAATATGTGCATTTGCATAGTGAAAGTGATTAGCTTTAAGGTTAGCAGTATATTATTATGATCACACATGCCACAGTTCACTTCATGGATAGCAGAAATGTCATCGTCCTGCATGCAGAATTTGGTCCCATGATACCTGTTTGTCAGTTGAAAGTCTGCCCCGGCAGTTAGATATCTTTTTTGTTTCTGAACTTTTCAAAACATTTACTCCAGTTATTCATCTTCCCTATTCACTTTTTATAGTACACAAATTGTGACAGTAATTAATGAACTTTGTAATGCACCCACAGCAGCTAGTGTGACAGATTTTCTTACTGGGCATCCTGTGTCATATCACATGTGTTATGAGCTCTTCTGAAGTGTCTGCAGCTGATCATTTGTCAACGTGTTGGTACACTCATCAGTATTTGTTTTCCTGATTTACATTTTAAAACCCAAAAACTGTACAATTTTAGGTTATTTGCATATGTATTTACAATCACTGAAACATTTTCTTCTAATTGTCTTAGATGTACATGGACATAATATATAGTCTGATAAGGTCATGTTTCATGCTGCGTGTACTAGTCTAATCTGTTAATGTTCATCATCTATTTCCCACTTTCTGTTTCATGGGATTACAATCATATATAGCAATTTATTCAGAACACATGGGATTGCTAAGTGATATTGTCATCTAGAATAAAATTACCTTGGTGTGTTGCATTGTGAAAAAAATGCACAAAACCCAGGGATCATCTCACTGTACTTTATACTGTGTTTTTAATTCTCTCCACATTAATAACCATATCTGTTTCCTTCACCTCATTCCACCTTACTTTTACATGTTACTCTATCATTCACATAAAAAAAAAGCACATTTGCATTTCTCATGGCATTAATGTCTTTTGATCAATTTTTTTTATGAAATAGCTGACAAATTTCATGTTACCTTATTTTAATAGTTTTTCATCTAGTTACCAAGGAATTTGATTTCACATACACAATCATTGTACATGAAGCAAGAAGGATGCAATGTGTGTAGTTCTTTTCGAGCAGTCGGTGTACATCAGGTTTGTGTCAATTCATGCCATATTCATTCATATATCCTTTCATGAATATTTATTGTGTGTAAGTGCTTTTAACTCTATAGTCTTTAACCCTTTGGTGTGAGAAGTCAGCTTCACTCAGTGTACGGTGTGATGCTGAGAGAACCAAATGTCGCCTGAAGTTGTTGGCCAAGAACATGCAAAGTAATGGGCAGCCATTTAAATCCCCAGTCTTCTGCAGAGTACACAGGGCACTCAATTCTGGCACCAGAGGGTTAAGTAATGTGATACTTAAGTTTAGGTTTAAATTGACGTGAAAGGTAGCAGTGATTATGAAGAGTGCTGTTTTCTGGAATATGATGTCATGTAACTTGGCAGAAATGTATCCATGTTTTGGAAGAACCTGCTACCTTCTCCGTTTTAATTGAAGAGTGACAATGGAGGCAGCAGGTTCCATCAAATGTCAGTAAATTTCTACCAGATGATAAGGGAAAAACTTTCATTTTACTGTTGTGACATTTATAAAGCAGTGATTTTCACTCTTGAGGTCTAATCTGGTTAGGCATTCCTTATAAATATACGTTACACTGCTATCATATAAAGAAGTCCTGGTTATGTATGTATGAATGTGTGTGCATATAATTTATCGGTGTTTAAATTTATATCATACAATGAAGAAGATGTTGTATAAACAAGAAGCTAAGAAGTTAAATTTGCTGGAAAGATGTCATTGTTTTATCACAGATATTTTAAATATGAATAGAAATATGTTTTCGTTATCCAGTAAGTTTATAGCATACTGAGTAACTTCATATGTTAAATATGTGTTTTGACTGTTAGGTGTGATATACATTGCATCACTGGGCAGCTGTTACATTCTTTTATTTTTTTCAGACCATGGTAATTGTACTGCAACGTCATCTTTGCGCTAACTGGCAAGGGAGGATGTGGCTGCCTTTTAATCATTCAAGACGCAATACACTGTATACTGTAGCAGTATACGCCATTCAGGAGGTTCATACCTTCTTAATTACATTTAAGCATGAACTCTTGTGTGGCTTGAATTGGTGTGTTTAACCTCAATATTGACAATTTACTTAGCCCTGAATAGTAATATTTCTCATAGTTCAGTCATTATATGTTACAAGTGTCAGATTCACAGGGGTTTCAATCCCCAGTATTTCTAGAATGGCTGTATTCTTTCCACCAACCACCACCATCATACTAGTAGGCATGCTGCTTATGCACTGAGAAAAATGTACATGTGTGATTACTTTTTAGTAGTAATGCTGATTCATATGATAAACTGCTGATTTCTTCAGTCAAGTCTTAAAACTTTGAATGCTAGGGACAAGTGGTAGACTATTCTGAACACAGTACTGAACCTGCAGGTTCCATAAAATGGGTGAAATTTCTTGAGAAGCTGAGGAACTGTTAGCTACTCAAGAAGGACTGTGCCATGGAGTTAGTTATGTCTTGAAGCTTCATAGCTGCAGAGTTCAAAATACCCTGGGGTTGATTGCCATGTCGGGTGGTTCAAATCCATTTACATTTCAGAGATGGAACTGGACCCTGAAATGTCATTCTGTTGAACCACCTGACATGGCTGTTAGCATGAGAAGATTTCCCATGTACTTCCTTTAAACACCTAAAAGATAAGCAACTTGGATCTTTGCCCCATTGGGCTTGCATGTTTGACACATGAACACAGATATAAGCATGCACTTCGGGAAAAATTTATTCATAAAATTACTGGTTTGCACAAGATTTCTGGGTATTGATTCTTAGATGTGTGTACTTTTTTTTTTAAGTAATTGTTTTCATACATTCCATAGTCTGTTCTGTAACAGGTTCATGGCCTCTTCCAAAGTGAGGTCTCTACAGAGTGCAATCTAGTGCTTCCTTTTTCAACTTCCATTATCCTCTCATTTCCTTCAGATCATTGTGTAGTTGCTTACATCATCTTCCTTTTCTTCCCATCACTTCTATTTTTCCTTCAGTAACATGTTTTAGAAGGCAGTTCCTACACAACATGTGACCAACCCATGAAAAATTTCAGGCTTCCATCACGAAGTAGATGAGAACTACGCTTTTCTGGGTTATTACACAGCGAATAGTGGTAATTCTTTACTGACATTTCAGGGCAACCTGTCAGTCCCATCTTCAGGGATCAAGAATCCAAAAAGTTTGTCTTGAAACGATGGTAAGAAATTACCACCACTTGCTGCGTAATAACCCAGAAGAGAGCAGTTCTCATTTGACCAACCTAGTTAGCGTTCCTTCTTCATATTGTATGTTGGATATTCCTGTCCTCCTTGCCTCTGTGTAATACATCTTTGTTTCTCATACGGTCTGACTGATCTTCTCAAGCACCACATTTCAAAACTGTCCATACATTTCTGTCCTACTTTCTGAAATGTCCAAATTTTGCATCATACAAAGCTATGCTCCAAATGTAACATTTTACTAGTTTCTTCCTTAAATTTAAGTCCAATATGCAGATGAAACATGTCTTCTTGTTGCTTGCTGCTTTTGCCATGGCAATCCAGGATTTAATTTCACATGTACGTCTTGCATAATTTGTTATCATGCTACCCAGTATTGAAATATTCCACATTTTCTGGTTGTTTTCGATCTATCATAATACACACTCGGGATGGTTGCCTTGAGATTCTCATCACCTTAGTTTCTTTCACATTAATTTCCATTCCATAGTATCTTCCAATTTCAATTAGTCTGTGAATCATGCCATGCAGCACCATTTCTTCCTTAGGCCATTGTGTTGTATTAACAAAAGTAAACCAATACTCAGCTGTCAAGCACAACTATATGTGCTGTATATGATATTATACAAAGTATATATAGTTGTTTTTCACAGTTGATTATTGGTTAATTTTTTGTATATTATGCAAACACTCGTGCGCTTGCACACCCACACACATTATATGTATTGGACTATCAAGGATGATGATGAATAATGCAAGAACGCGGGTGTTTCTGTTTCGACAAAGAGCCTCAAGTGTATAAAGCAAATATACACTATGGAGGTAATATCAACTTTCACACCATAGTACAGATATTCACCCTGTGAGTCGACGACAATTGACATTGGCATCTGAAAACTAAATCGACCACTTCTGGGGACTTGGTTTGCTTATTAAGTTACCTGTGAATTTTGCAAAAATCTTAAGAGACATCTGTAGTTCTCTCCAAGCATTTATATGGACAAAATTTTAAAATATGCAAAATTCGCTGTTATTTTAATGTGACATTCAGAGAGGTATAAAGTTCTGTTAGGAAGGTACTTACTCAGGATTGTATCAGCCATTCTAGAATATCTTATGTCATTGGCTTATTAATCATTTAGATTTTTGTTTCTTTTACTCTATTTGATTATTGTTTATAAGATTAATGTTTACAGTTTGAGAAAGAGCAACAGGGTGTTCTAGTAATTTTAAAATTATTAGCAAGATACCATTGTAACGTTAAGACATTTTCTTATTACGGACGTTATTTGCAGGTAAATGTGGTGTTGCATCCTTGCAGCAGCGTTGCCAAACGTATTGACAAAAAGCATGTAGTGACATCTTGAGATATATGCTTCGCTGTGACAAGAAGCATTTGACGGCTGGATTACATTTGATTCTGTATACAAATGATGAATGTGCTGATATGGAACCTTCAAATGAAAATGAAGGTAGAAGAATGGGCATTAAGTGATTGTCGAGATGAACCGAAGCTGGTATCACATGATTCTGTACAAACGACTGATCTTGCTATCATTTGAAGGCGAGTATTGGAGAGAAATTTCAATGTTAAAAAGATAAAGGTTAGTGTATAATTAAGTGTGGATACAGTATAGTTCCATATGTGACATACATGGGTAGGAGATGTATGTAAGTGATGTGAATTCGTAAGAACACAGTGGTCATTAAATTAGTTTTAAGTTTTCTGTTTACTTGGTATGCAAGTGTAAATAGAACAAAGAGTAATAAAATATTTACATTTTAGTATATGTGTTTTTATAATTGCACTGTAGTTGAGATAACTTATTAACTCCATTTATTCAACCCAAGGCTTCCTGTGGACTATATGACATTTTCTGTATATTGTGTATAACTGATGAATCCTTAGTGAATGAAACACTGACTGCAGTTCATTTTATATGCTTGGCTACAGCAAAATATTCATCCATTAAATAAAATGTATTTGAATAACAGACCTCCAAACACTGGCTATAAAACTTCCAGTTTGCTGGCAAATACAGTTCTCGAATTGACTTTCCACATATGGTTTTCAGCAAGTGTGAGAGGTGATTTGCATTCTTGATATTGTAATGACCTCGCATCTATTGTAAACTATTTAAAACGTTTCTACCCTTCCTTCTGGCAAATGCATCTCATTCTACACTGAGACACTTGTCACTAACAAAGAAATTATTGAATGCCACTTTTGTTATACTACAGCACACTTCAAAGACGATTTTAGACTTGAGGTCATTGATTAATTTTTAAGCAGTATGAATACATGTCACACATCAAATTTGGCCCATGTCACCACAGCAGACCTGAATATATATATATACACACACACACACACACACACACACACACACACACACACGGTGTCCCAGGAGGAAGGGACAAAACTTCGGGAGAGTGTTCCTTATGTTAAAATAAACCGATATAACCCAAAACACCTATATCCAAAGTTGAACGGTTACGGAGATAATGGCCAGAGAAGTTAGAAACTTTGACAGCTGTTACACACTTACTGATTACCAAATACACATTAAAACTGGCAGGAATATGTGGTTTCTGTAATGTTAATATCTGTACGTAACATCAAACTAACTTGTGAGTGACATAAAGCCATTAAATTGAACTACAAAAAAACCCACACTCACGTCATAGTTGTCCTTAAGGGTTCCAAGCACTATACATGACATGCAGTCAGCCATAGTGGAGTACTGACGTAAGAGTGTCAGCGGTATTTCTGTAATCTGACACGGCAGTCGGAGACAGACATGCGATAGACCGTCAGCTGACAAGGTACAATGCATAGACCCACCTGAAGACCACACTTTTCTCTGGCCATTATCTCCATAACCATTCATCTTTGGATATAGGTGTTTTGGGTTATATCGGTATATTTTAACATAAGGAACTCTCTCCCGAAGTTTTGTCCCTTCCTCCTGGGACATCCTGTATATATATATATATTGTTTACATAGCACCAATAGAGTAACAGGCTAACATGGTGGCATTTGAGTTGTGTGTTTCATGAATATGGATGTCTGTAACTTTTATCAAGGACGTTTTCCCTTGGAGCAGTAATGTAAAATAGTATGCAGGCTATACCGGGTCTCCTGACACATTTTACTTGAATTTGTATGAATCAGAACTTGTATAGTAGCATGTGTGTGAGAGTACAGTTCGTGAGTTTGGTAATGCTATCAATGTCGGAAAATGACAAAGAAGGCTTTGTGTTACAGATCACATAAATACAGTTAGTCTAAAGTCAACCACATTGAATTTGGAAACTTGTTATGATACACAGTCATGGTAAGAGTAATATATGCTCTTGAACCACCCCAACTCAAAATAATTAGCTGTCCAAAGTTCCCCTTCGTGCTAAGCGCTATGGCTGTGAAGATATGAATGATGAGGGAAGGGGTGTTCAATGGTCAGGTTAATGTTTTACACCCATGGGAAGTCATTCCTAAAAGCAAACATGTCCAAAAGGAAACAGGTGTTTATTTTACTTTATTGCCATCACCCATACATTTTGTGCATTGTTTGTCCTTGCCTTATATCTTCACTCCTTCATCTCTGTTGACTTCTTACTCTTTAGCTTCCATTATCTTGATTTCTTAGCATTTTCTGTACTTGTATATTCTTCTCTTTCTTTATTTCCTTAAATAATTTTATCAGTCTTCATGTAATGCAATCCATCCACTTATTTTTCTCTTTCCTTCTTTCTGTTTATTTCAGTCCTGTCCTCCTACTCTTTATCCTAATCTTTCTGTAGTAGTAAGTTTAGAGAGAGATTAATGAATGACAGTTTAATATGTGTTTGCAATCATTTTTAATTGAATAATAACAAGCACTTCCCAAATGCTTTCTTCAAATGCCATCATGAATGTCATTATTATCATCATCATCATCAATTGTTATCACCTTTATGCAGGGTATTTACAGTTTGTGCTACATGTAATGTTAGTGTGCATGTTAAATATGTTTTGTGTTGTTACATTATTATTATGTTGTTGTCATCTTCTCTTGTTGCAGGCCTTTTCTCCCTGGTACTTCTCCTGAACCAACAGTGATCCCCATCACTCAGGTTTCATGTTTCAGGCTGCAATACTTTCTGTATTAAGTGTCATGTTCCAAGTATAGCTGTATTTGTAGTGAATCTATTGAATATTTTCCTGTTGTGGCTTCCAGATTTTTCTTTAAACCTTCTGTTACTATTCCGGTGGCTCCAGTTACTACTGGTATAATCATAAATTTTATGTTCCACATTTGTTGTGTCTGTATATACAAACTCTTGTATTATACTTTCTATTCTGCTTCTTTGTGCATGACATTCCTGTCCACTGTTATTGTCACATCTATCAGTATGCATGTTTCCTCATTTTTTCTTTTAATTATTATATTAGCTGCTTTGCTGTAACTTCTCTGTGTGTACCCCCTGATTTCATAGCAGTGTCACGTCTTCATGTTCACATACAGGTTTGGGTGTGTGTGTGTGTGTACCATTTGTCTGTCGTTTTGATTCCTGGTGCTTTGCAAATTTAATACGTAAATGTACACAAGCTTTATCATGTCTCATTAAGTATTCATTTTTCACCAAAATGGGGCAGGCATCCTGGGGTTAGGTGGTCAATAGTTTGTTCGTGTTGTTTACATAACCGGCATTTACAGTCAGTTTCTTCCTTCAAAATTTTATTTTTAGAATAGTTTGTACTAATTGCTTTGTCATGAGCTGTCACTATTTTACTTTCTGTTTCTCGCTTAACGTCTCCAACTTTTAGCCATCCATATGACTGTTCATTATCAACCAATTTTTTTTCATCTAAGTTTCGTGGTAATTGTCCATGTATCCTCTTCCCTTGCCATCGTTCTTTTGTCTTCTCTGCTGTGCTGTCCTTTATTTGTCTTGTTCCTCTCTGTAACTCTCTCTTGAGGCTTCTACCTGTGTACCATTGCTGAGCTGGTGTTAAGTTGGTGCGTTGTAACAGTTTGCATTAGTGGATCTTCCTGCTATCTATATATACCATCAGTTTTGTAATTTCTTTGTGTTAGTTATTGTAGTTGATGGACCACTGCAGGTAGATTTTCTATAGAGATGAAGCAAAGGAGCTTGATTTTGGCAGAGGTGGGTGCCCAGGTGCGTGTAGAGGGGAGGACTGCAAGCATGACGGTGCACAGGGCATTGAGTGGATGTGCGTGCTGAAGGGGTCCAAATGACGTGAGTGGCACATAGTCCCAAACATGTAATCAGCGAGGCAGAATATGTAGTGCGCCTTGTGGTTGTAAGTACTGAGGTGAAGCTTGATGTGCCACCACTTTGAAGGAGAGCACAGACAATGATGTAGAGCTATTATAAACCATAACCAATGTCTGTCTCCGTTGGTTCTGTTGGAAAGGGGAACATGTTTTGGTAACAGAGAGATAGACTACACGGTAACCAAATTTTATTTCAAATTGCTGGTTTCCCAAAAAAAAAGGGGGGGGGGGGGCGGTGCAGGGACACCTGACGGCGGCCTGCAGCTATTTGACTATAGTTCATTTGTTGGTGTACTACTTAAATTGAAATATTGCTTTAATGCACGGTTATAGACGCACATGAAGTCTATTAATGTCCAACTAGCAAAATCATTTCATATTAGACCCTGACGGTGGTTGCAATAGCGACCGAGGCATGTGTGTATTAATGATATATGATAAAGTATATTTCACTATTGTGCAATTCTTCGTGTATTACATACATCGAAAAGAGCGCCGTAGTTTGAAGCAGAGCACGGACAATAACAGAGAGCTAGCCCAAACGATAACCGACACCTGTCTTAAATTGGTTGGTTGCGATGGGAAAGGTAATACGCGTTGTAAAGGGGAGACGGCAACCAAAGTAAGTCACGATTAAAGATTCATTGATATGTGGCGGCACGGAATAGGTTTCGGTAAGATTACAAAATTTTAAGACGCTTTTCCGTTTATTTTACATCTTCTAAACAAATTTCTGCGCAAACAAGTGCACTATATGTGACAGACAGCTATGAATTAATAAATATTCTGCTCACATACTTTAATGTATATACTGAAGAATGAAAGATTTGCAGCTCGTATACAGCTGTTCAAGACGTAGCAACTTCCCACAAATATACACACTTTTAAACATGCCGCTCCCCATGCCAGCTTTAACCCTTAGGTGACTAATGTCATATATATATGGAGCACCCATTCTTGATGTTTCTAGATCACACACGACGACGCAGCACAGTCGGTAGGACTCCTCTGGACGAGTGATCAGCTCGTCGCAGAGACCTCTACCTGACAACACAC
>Ga0268261_10000593_pt1 | contig 23130 bp, 12 predicted proteins | sample TergutNc150P1_FD_190353 | JGI IMG/M metagenome (GOLD analysis project Ga0268261, IMG submission 190353) | Nasutitermes corniger P1 segment gut microbial community from laboratory colony in Florida, USA - Nc150 P1 (SPAdes) (version 2) | ecosystem: Host-associated > Arthropoda: Insects >...
AACAATCATTAATAACATAATTTCAATGTCACCGTCAATCCCTTGTCGTAGATTTGTGGCAAGAAACATACATAAGTGGCGAGGAAGCGGTGGTTTCTGCTAAATTACGTGTCAAACTTTCGACAAATAGTTCCAACTTTTGCCGCTAGGTTCGCTGGCGTCTTTGCAGACAGAGGATCCTGGCAGCAAAAGTGGGAAAAACTAAGAACTTGCCCTTGATGCAGTGTACCAGATCCGTAACGGTTTCCAGACGTGGGCTATTGTTCATGCCTAACAGGCCTTAGTAATCTATAAACTAATAAATGAAAAACAATGTCGGTCCCTTATCGAGCTCATATACTGAACTAGTAGTTTGTACTTAGAGCGTTAACAAGCGAACATCTTCAGTTAGACGAACTCATGTACGAAGGCTGTTTTGGTTACAGATGGGTTGCGTATCAAGCTCTAAGACAATCATTTCATCTCTATTCGCGGGTCATGTTTCCAGTCCATATTCAGTACAGATAGACAGTAAGACGAGAGTAAACACACAAATCTCAAGATTTGGCGCAAGTTATGTTTAAACCCGTAATCTGAACAGCTAAGTTATATGTCGAAAGCCAATACACGAATTTCATCACTTGCAGTGTGTCATGTTAACAGGTATTATCACAGAACGGCGGGATGTCTTTCGCTTAACAGCTATGCTTTGGAGTGGGTTAAACCTTTTTTTTTGTAGCCCATATTCAGCACAGTTAACGTGCAGGTAGATCGCAATTATATGAACTTCTACACTTGTCAAAAGTCTTGATCCTGTCATTTTTCTATGCAATGTGATTGTAGAAAGACTGCCATTAGCCAGATTTCAACACTTTTAGCCCGTAACATTTCGAGACAATTTGCAGCACAGAATTGCTTCAGTTGGTTGAAGTCACGTTTCAGTCACTTATTCAGTACCGTTTGGCGGTCATTCGAGGGCATGTATGTTTTGAGTCATTTATCAACAAAATAGATACATGTCGAAAGTCAGAGAGTTACTTATTAATTTAGCTCTCGATCATTTTCTGCAATGATATACTGTATTTCGTTCGCTAATACACGAATTTCTTCAGCTGGCGTTATTCACGTTAACAAATCGAAGTTAAAACAGGTAACCTGTTACATAAAGTGTTGTCGCAAGTGTTATTTTGAAAACATATTCCTAAATGATAACCTCAATGTCACCGTCTGTCATTTGTCGTAGATTTGTAACAAGAAACTCATACATAAATGGCGAGGAAGCGGTCATTCCTGCAAAATTACGGAACAGAATTTACTACAAATAGTTCCACATTTTGCCGCTAGTATCTCTGGCGTCTTTGCAGATGAAAGTGGGAACCACATAGAAATTGCTCAGCATGCAGTGTACCTGATCCATAACGATCTCTTGTCTTGGCCTTTTGTACTTGCCTTACTGGCCATACAGCTATATACTCATGAATGAATTTGTATGTCAGTACGGTATACACTTATTTTAATACTTAGTGCGAGACGTGTATCGAACTCATATACTGAACTAATAGGCTGTAGGTCGAGGGTTAGTACACGAACATCTTCTGTTGGCCGTACACATGTACGGAGTCTTTTTTGATTACCTATGAGGTGCATTTCAAGCTGTAAGGCAATTTGTTCATCACTATTCTCGAATCGCTTTTCCAGTCCATTGATAGTAAGCCAAGCGTAAATATACAAATACTTTTTTTGTGCAAGTTATGTTTGAACCCATATTCAGAACAGATAAGATGTATGTCGATTGTCAATACATGGATTTCATCCCTTACAGTTTCTCAGGTTAACAGGCTATTTCAGTGAATGGCTTTAGGTCAAGCGCTTTTGATTTGGAATAAATGTTTTTTACCATATTCACCAGAGTTGATGTGCAAGTAGTTCGTAATTATATGAATTTCATAACTTGTTAAAAGTCTTGATCTTGACAAATTTATTAAGTTTCGTTGTAGATAGATCGCCATTAAACAGATTTCAACACTTTTAACGCGTACGATTTCGAAACCACTTTCAGCACAGTATAGCTTTAGTTGGTGCAAGTTACGTTTTAGTCACTTATTCAGTACACCTTGTCTGCATGTCGAGCGCATATATGTTTAGAGTCATTTATCAACACAATAAAGCTTCATGTCGAGCGTCAGAAAGGATCTCATTAAGTTGACTCAATTCATAATTCTCGATCATTTTCTGTAAATTTAGACTGAAATTCGAGCGCCATCACGCGAATTTCTTCAGTTGGCGCAATACATATTACGAAACCAAACGTGGTTTAGATGTACTTTAGTTCGAACATCAATACTCTTTTAAAGCAAGTCATGTTTTGAACAATCATTAATAACATAATTTCAATCTCACCGTCAATCCCTTGTCGTAGATTTGTGGCAAGAAACATACATAAATGACGAGGAAGCGGTGGTTTCTGCTAAATTACGTGTCAGAGTTTCGACAAATAGTTCTAACTTTTGCCGCTAGGTTCTCTGGCGCCTTTGCAGACATAGAGGCTCCTGGCGGAGAAAGTGGGAACTACTAAGAACTTGCCCTTGATGCAGTGTACCAGATCCGTAACGGTCTCCATACTGGGCTATTGTTCATGCCTAACAGGCCTTAGTAAGCTATATACTAATAAATCAAACAAAATGTCGGTCCCTTATCAAGCTCATATACTGAACTAGTAGTTTGTACTTCGAGCGTTAACAAGCGAACATCTTCAGTAGGACGAACTCATGTACGGAGGCTGTTTTGGTTACAGAGGAGTTGCGTGTAAAGATCTAAGACAATTATTTCATCTCTATTCGCCGGTCATGTTTCCAGTCCATATTCAGTACAGATAGACAGTAAGACGAGAGTTAACACACAAATCTCAAGATTTGGCGCAAGTTATGTTTAAACCCGTATTCTGAACAGCTAAGTTATATGTCGTAAGCCAATACACGAATTTCATCACTTGCAGTGTGTCATGTTAAGAGGCATTATCACAATACGGCGGTATGTCATTCACTTAACAGGTATGCTTTGGAGTGGATTAAATCTTTTTTGTTGCCCATATTAAGCACAGTTAAGGTGCAAGTAGTTCGTAATTATATGAACCTCTTCACTTCTCAAAATTCTTGATCCTGACATTTTTCTATGCGATTTGATTGTAGAAAGACTGCCATTAGCCAGATTTCAAAACTTTTAACGCTAAACGTTTCGAGACAATTTTCAGCAAAGAATTGCTTCAGTTGGTGGAAGTCACATTTCAGTCACTTATTCAGTACACTTTGGCGGTAATTCGAGGGCATATATGTTTTTGAGTCATTTATCAACAAAAAAGATACATGTTAAGCGTCAGAATGTTACTTATTAATTTGGCTCTCCATCATTTTCTGCAATGATATACTGTATTTCGTTCGCTAATACACGAATTTCATCAGGTGGCGCTATTCACGTTACCAAATCGAAGTTAAAAAAGGTAACCTGTTACATAAAGTGTTGTCGCAAGTCTTATTTTGAAAACATATTCCTAACTGATAACCTCAATGTCACCGTCTGTCATTTGTCGTAGACTTGTAGCAAGAAAATCATACATAAATGGCGATGAAGCGGTCATTCCTGCAAAATTTCGGGACAGAATTTACTACAAATAGTTCCACATTTTGACGCTTGGATCTCTGGCTCTTTTTGCAGATGAAAGTAGGAACCACTAAGAAATTGCTCAGCATGCAGTGTACCTGATCCATAACGGTCTCTTGTCTTGGCCTTTTGTACTTGCCTTACTGGCCATAGAGCTATATACTCATGAATGAATCTACATGTCGGTACCGTATACACCTTATAAACGATAATTTTCTGCTATGATATACTGTATTTCGTTCGCTAATACACGAATTCCATCAGCTGGCGCCATTCACGTTACCAAATCGAAGTTAAAACAGGTAACCTGTTACATAAAGTGTTGTCGCAAGTCTTATTTCGAAAACATATTCCTAACTGATAACCTCAATATCACCGTCTGTCATTTGTCGTATATTTTTTTATTACCTATGAGTTGTATGTCAAGCTGTAAGGCAATTAGTTCATCACTATTCTCGAGTCGCGTTTTCAGTCCATTGACAGTAAGCCAAGCGTAAACATACGAATTGCTTTTTTTGGTGCAAGTTGTTTGAACCCAAATTCAAAACATATAAGATGTATGTCGATTGTCAATACACGGATTACATCACTTAGTTTGTCAGGTTATCAGGCCTTTTCAGTGAATGGCTTTAGGTCAAGCGCTTTGGTTTGGATTAAAAGTTTTTTTCCCATATACACTACAGTTGAGGTGCAAGCAGTTCGTAATTATATGAATTTCATAACTTGTGAAAAGTCTCGATCGTGACAAATTTATTGTTTCGTTGCAGATTGATTGCCATTAAACAGATTTCAACACTTTTAACGCATAACATTTCGAAAACTTTTTCAGCACAGAATTGATTTACTTGGTGCAAGTTACGTTTTAGTCACTTATTCAGTACACTTTGGATGCATGTCGAGCACTTATATGTTTAGAGTCATTTATCAACACAATAAAGCTTCATGTCGAGCGTCAGAAAGGATATTATTAAGTTGACTCAAGTCATAATTCTCGATCATTTTCTGCAAATTTAGACTGAAGTTCGAGCGCCTTCACGCGAATTTCTTCAGTTGGCGCAATACATATTACGAAACCAGACGTGGTTTAGATATACTTTAGGTCGAACATCAATATTCTTTTAAAGCTAGTCATGTTTTGAGCAATCATTAATAACATAATTTCAATGTCACCGTCAAACTCTTGTCGTAGATTTGTGGATAGAAACATTCATAAGTGGCGAGGAATCGGTGGTTTCTGCTAAATTACGTGTCAAACTTTCGACAAATAGTTCCAACTTTTGCCGCTACGTTCTCTGACGTATTTGCAGACATAGAGGCTCCTGGCGGCAAAAGTGGGAACTACTAAGAACTTGCCCTTGATGCAGTGTACCAGAAGCGTAACGGTCTCCAGACTGGGCTATTTTTCACGCCTAACAGGCCTTAGTAAGCTATATTCTAATAAATGAAACAAAATGTCGGACCCTTATCGAGCTCATATAAAAAACTAGTAGTTTGTACTTCGAGCGTTAACAAGCGAACATCTTCAGTTGGACGAACTCATGTACGGAGGCTGTTTTGGTTACATATGAGTTGCGTATCAAGCTGTAAGACAATTATTTCATCTCTATTCGCGGGTCATGTTTCCAGTCCATATTCAGTACAGATAGACAGTAAGACCAGAGCAAACACACAAATCTCAAGATTTAGCGCAAGTTATGTTTAAACCCATATTCTGAACAGCAAAGTTATATGTCGAAAGCCAATACACGAATTTCATCACTTGCAGTGTGTCATGTTAACAGGCATTATCACAGATCGGCGGTATGTCATTCGCTTAAGAGGTGTGCTTTAGAGTGGAATAATCTTTTTTGTAGCCCATATTCAGTACAGTTAAGGTGCAATTAGTTCGTAATTATATGAAAATCATCACTTGTCAAAAGACTTGATCCTGACAATATTCTGTGCAATTTGGTTGTAGAATGATTGCCATTTACCAAATTTCTTCACTTATAGCGCGAAACGTTTCGAGACAACTATGAGCACAGAACTGCTTCAGTTGGTGGAAGTCACGTTTTAGTCACTTATTCAGCACACCTTGGCGGCATGTCGAGCGCATATATGTTTTGAGTGATTTATTAAGGCAACAGATACATGTCGAGCGTCAGAAAGTTACTTATTAATTTCGCTCTCGATAATTTTCTGCTATGATATACTGTATTTCGTTCGCTAATACACGAATTCCATCAGCTGGCGCTATTCACGTTACCAAATCGAAGTTAAAACAGGTAACCTGTTACATAAAGTGTTGTCGCAAGTCTTATTTTGAAAACATATTCCTAACTGATAACCTCAATATCACCGTCTGTCATTTGTAGTATATTTGTAGCAAGAAAATCATACATAAATGGCGAGGAAGCGGTCATTCCTGCAAAATTACGGAACAGAATTTACTACATATAGTTCCACATTTTGCCGCTTGGATCTCTGTCGTCTTTGCAGATGAATGTGGGGACCACTAAGAAATTGCTCAGCATGCAGTGTACCTGATCCATAACGGTCTCTTGTCTTGGCCTTTTGTACTTGCCTTAATGGCCATAGAGCTATATACTCATGAATGAATCTATATGTCGGTACCGTATACACTTATTTTAATACTTAGTGCGAGACGTATATCGAAACCATATATTGAACTAATAGTCTGTACGTCGAGAGTTAGTACACGAACATCTTAAGTTGGCCGTACACATGTACGGAGACTTTTTTGATTACCTATGAGTTGCATTTCAAGCTGTAAGGCAATTAGTTCATTACTATTCTCGAGTCGCGTTTCCAGTCCATTGACAGTAAGCCAAGCGTAAACATACAAATTCTTTTTTTTTGTGCAAGTTGTGTTTGAACCCATATTCAGAACAGATAAGAAGTATGTCAAATGTCAATACACGGATTACATCACTTACAGTTTGTTAGGTTAACAGGCTTTTTCAGTGAAGGGCTTTAGGTCAAGCGCTTTGATTTGGATTAAAAGTTTTTTTACCATATTCACTACAGTTGAGGTGCAAGTAGTTCGTAATTATATGAATTTCATATCTTGTGAAAAGTCTTGATCGTGACAAATTTATTAAGTTTCGTTGCAGATAGAATGCCATTAAACAGATTTCAACACTTATAACGCATAACATTTCGAAAACACTTTCAGCACAGAATACTTTAGTTGGTGCAAGTTACGTTTTAGTCACTTATTCAGTACACCTTGGCTGCATGTCGAGCACATATATGTTTAGTGTCATTTATCAACACAATAAAGCTTCATGTCAAGCGTCAGAAAGGATCTTATTAAGTTAACTCAAGTCATAATTCTCGATCATTTTCTGCAAATTTAGACAGAAGTTCGAGCGCCATCGCGCGAATTTCTTCAGTTGGCGCAATACATATTACGAAACCAGACGTGGTTTAGATATACTTTAGGTCGGACATCAATAGTCTTTTAAAGCAAGTCATGTTTTGAACAATCATTAATAACATAATTCCAATGTCACCGTCAATTCCTTGTCGTAGATTTGTGGCAAGAAACATACAAAAATGGCGAGGAAGTGGTAATTTATTAATTGTCAAACTTTCGACAAATAGTTCCAACTTTTGCCGGTAGGTTCTCTGGCGTCTTTGCAGACATATAGGCTCCTGGTGGCAAAAGTGGGAACTACTAAGAACTTGCCCTTGATGCAGTGTACCAGATCCGTAACGGTCTCCAGATTGGGCTATTGTTCAAGCTTAACAGGCCTTAGTAAGTTACATGCTAATAAATCATACACAATGTCGGTCCCTTATCGAGCTCATATACTGAACTAGTAGTTTGTACTCCGAGCGTTAACAAGCGAACACCTTCAGCAGGACGAACTCATGTACGGAGGCTGTTTTGGTTACAGATGAGTTGCGTATCAAGCTCTTTATTCGCGGGTCATGTTTCCAGTCCATATTCAGCACAGGTAGACAGTAAGCCGATAGCAAACACACAAATCTCAAGATTTAGCGCAAGTTATGTATTCTGAACAGCTAAGTAATATGTCGAAAGCCAATACACGAATTTCATCACTTGCAGTGTGTCATGTTAACAGGCATTATCACAGAATTGCGGTATGTCATTCGCTTAACAGGCACGCTTTGGAGGGGATTAAATCTTTTTTGTAGCCCATATTCAGCACAGTTAAGGTGCAAGTATTTCGTAATTATATGAACTTCATCACTTGTCAAAAGTTTTGATCGTGACAATTTTCTATGCAATTTGAGTCTCGAAAGACTGTCATTAGCTAGATTTCAACACTTTTAGCGCGAAACTTTTCGAGACAATTTTCAGCACAGAATTGCTTCAGTAGGTGGAAGTCACGTTTCAGGCACTTATTCAGGACACTTTGGCGGTAATTCGAGGGCATATATGTTTTTGAGTCATTCATCAACAAAATAGATGCATGTCGAGCGTCAGAAAGTTACTTATTAATTTGGCTATCCATCATTTTCTGCAGTGATATACTGTATTTCGTTCGCTAATACACGGATTTCATCAGCTGGCGCTATTCACGTTACCAAATCGAATTTAAAACAGGTAACCTGTTACATAAAGTGTTGTCGCAAGTCTTATTTTGAAAACATATTCCTTACTGATAAACTCAGATTCACCGTCTGTCATTTGTCGTAGACTTGTAGCAAGAAAATCATACATAAATGGCGAGGAAGCGGTCTTTCCTGCAAAATTACGGAAGAGAATTTACTACAAATAGTTCCTCATTTTGCCGCTTGGATCTCTGGCGTCTTTGCAGATGAAAGTGGGAACCACTAAGAAATTGCTCAGCATGCAGTGTACCTGATCCATAACGGTCTCTTGTCTTGGCCTTTTGTACTTGCCTTACTGGTCATAGAGCTATATACTCATGAATGAATCTATATGTCGGTACCGTATACACTTATTTTAATACTTAGTGCGAGACGTGTATCGAACTCATACTGAACTAATAGGCTGTACGTCGAGAGTTAGTAAACGAACATCTTCATTTGGCCGAACACATGTACGGAGACTTTTTTGATTACCTATGAGTTACATTTCAGGCTGTAAGGCAATTAGTTCATCACTATTCTCGAGTCGCGTTTCCAGTCCATTGACAATAAACCAAGAGTAAACATACAAATTACTTTCTTTGGTGCAATTTATTTTTGAACCCACATTCAGAACAGGTAAATTGTATGTCCAATGTCAATACACGGATTACATCACTTACGGTTTGTCAGGCTAAAAGGCTTTTTTCAGTGAATGGCTTTAGGTCAAGCGCTTTTGATTTGGATTAAAGGTTTTTTTTCCATATTCACTACAGTTGAGGTGCAAGTAGTTTGTAATTATATGAATTTCATAACTTGTGGAAAGTCTTGATCATGACAAATTTGTTAAGTTTCGTTGCAGATAGATTGCCATTTAACAGATTTTAACACTTTTAACGCATAACATTTCGAAAACACTTTCAGCACAGAATTGCTTTAGTTGGTTCAAGTTACGTTTTAGTCAATTATACAGAACACCTTGGCTGCATGTCGAGCGCGTATATCTTTAGAGTCATATATCAACACAATAAAGCTTCATGTCGAGCGTCAGAAAGGATCTTATTAAGTTGACTCAAGTCATAACTCTCCGTCATTTTCTGCAAATTTAGGCTGAAGTTCGAGCGTCATAACGCGAATTTCTTCAGTTGGCGCTATACATTTTACGAAACCAAACGCGGTGGTTTCTGCTAAATTACTTGTCAAACTTTCGACAAATAGTTCCAACTTTTGCCTCTAGGTTCTCTGGCGTCTTTGCAGACATAGAGGCTCCTGGCGGCATAAGTGGGAACTATTAAGAACTTGCCCTTGATGCAGTGTACCAGATCCGTAACGGTCTCCAGACTTGGGCTATTGTTCATGCCTAACAGGCCTTAGTAAGCTATATACTAATAAATGAAAAACAATGTCGGTCCCTTATCGAGCCCATATACTGAACTAGTAGTTTGTACTTAGAGCGTTAACAAGCGAACATCTTAAGTTAGACGAACTCATGTACGGAGGCTGTTTTGCTTACAGATGAGTTGCATATCAAGCTCTAAGACAATTATTTCATCTCTATTCGCGGGTCATATTTCCAGTACATATTCAGTACTGATAGACAGTAAGACGAGAGTAAACACACAAATCTCAAGATTTGGCGCAAGTTATGTTTAAACCCGTATTCTGAACAGCTAAGTTATATGTCGAAAGCCAATACACAAATTTCATCACTTGCAGTGTGTCATGTTAACAGGCATTATCACAGAACGGCGGTATGTCTTTCGCTTAACAGGTATGCTTTGGAGTGGGTTAAATCTTTTTTTTTTTAGCCCATATTCAGCACAGATAACGTTCGCAATTATATGAACATCTTCACTTGTCAAAAGTCTTGATCCTGACATTTTTCTATGCAATGTGATTGTAGAAAGACTGCCAATAGCCAGATTTCAACACTTTTAGCGCGAAAAGTTTCGAGACAATTTGCAGCACAGAATTGCTTCAGTTGGTGGAAGTCACGTTTCAGTCATTTATTCAGTACCGTTTGGCGGTAATTCGAGGACATACATGTTTTGAGTCATTTATCAACAAAATAGATACATGTCGAACGTCAGAGAGTTACTTATTAATTTAGCTCTCGATCATTTTCTGCAATGATATACTGTATTTCGATCGCTAATACACGAATTTCTTCAGCTGTCGCTTTTCACATAAACAAATCGAAGTTAAAACAGGTAACCTGTTACATAAAGTGTCGCAAGTCTTATTTTGAAAACATATTCCTAACTGATAACCTCAATGTCACGGTCTGTCATTTGTCTTAGATTTGTAGCAAGAAAATCATACATAAATGGCGAGGAAGCGGTCATTCCTGCAAAATTACGGAACAGAATTTACTACAAATAGTTCCACATTTTGCCGCTAGGATCTCTGGCGCCTTTGCTGATGAAAGTGGGAACCACTAAGAAATTGCCCAGCATGCAGTGTACCTGATCCATAACGGTCTCTTGTCTTGGCCTTTTGTACTTGCCTTACTGGCCATAGAGCTATATACTCATGATTGAATCTAAATGTCGGTACCGTATACATTTATTTTAATACTTAGTGAGAGACGTGTATCCAACCCATATACTGAACTAATAGGCTGTACGTCGAGAGTTAGTACACGAACATCATCAGTTGGCCGAACACATGTACGGAGATTTTTTGATTACCTATGAGTTTCAATTCAAGCTGTAACGCATTTAGTTCATCACTATTCTCGAGTCGCGTTTCCAGTCCATTGACGGTAAGCTAAGTGTAAATATACAAATTCCTTCTTTTGGTGCAAGTTATGTTTGAACCCATATTCAGAACAGATAAGATGTATGTCGATTGTCAATACTCGGATTACATAACTTACAGTTTGTCAGGATAACAGGCTTTTTCAGTGAATGGCTTTAGGTCAAGCGCTTTTGATTTGGATTAAATGTTTATTACCATATTCACTACAGTTGAGGTGCATGTAGTTCGTAATTATTTGAATTTCATAACTTGTGAAAAGTCCTGATCGTGACAAATTTATGAAGTACCGTTGCAGATTGAATTCCATTAAACAGATTACAAATCTTTTAACTCGTAACGTTCCGAAAACAATTTTAGCACAGAATTGCTTTAGTTGGTGCAAATTACGTTTTAGTCACTTATTCAATACACCTTGGCTGCATGTCGAGCGCATATATGTTTAGAGTAATTTATCAACACACTAAAGCTTCATGTCGAGCGTCAGATAGGATCTTATTAAGTTGACTCAAGTCATAATTCTCGATGATTTTCTGCAAATTTAGACTGATGTTCGAGCGCCATCACGCGAATTTCTTCAGATGGCGCAATACATATTAAGAAACCAAACGTGGTTTAGATATACTTTAGGTCGATCATCAATAGTTTTAAGAGCAAGACATGATTTGAACAATCATTAATAACATAATTTCAATGTCACCGTCAATCCCTTGTCGTAGATTTGTGGTAAGAAACACATAAATGGCGAGGAAGCGGTAGTTTCTGCTAATTTACATGTCAAGCTTTCGACAAATAGTTCCAAATTTGCCGCTAGGTTCTCTGGCGTCTTTGCAGACATAGAGGCTCCTGGAGGCAAAATTTGATGCAGTGTACCAAATCCGTAACGGTCTTCGGGATGTGGTGTTGTTCGTGCCTAACAGGCCTTAGTAAGCTATATACTAATAAATGAAACAAAATGTCGATCCCTGATGGAGCTCATATACTGTACTTCGAGCGTTAACAAGCGAACATCTTCAGTTGAACGAACTCATGTACGGAGGCTCTTTTGGTTACAGATGAGTTGTGTATCAAGATCTAAGACAATTATTTCATCTCTCTTCGCGGGTCATGTTTCCATTCCATATTCAGTACAGAATGAGAGTAAGACGAAAGTAAACACACAAATCTCAAGATTTGGCGGAAGTTATGTTTAAACCCGTATTCTGAACAGCTAAGTTATATGTCGAAAGCCAATACACGAATTTCATCACATGCAGTGTGTCATGTTAACAGGCACTATCACAGAACGGCAGTATGTCATTCGCTTAACAGTTATGCTTTGAAGTGGATTGAATATATTTGAGGCCATATTCAGCACAGTTAAGGTGAAAGTAGTTCGTAATTATATGAACTTCATCACTTGTCAAAAGTCTTGATCCTGACAATTTTCTATGCAATTTGATTGTAGAAAGACTGCCATTAGCCAGATTTCGACACATTTAGCGCGAAACATTTCGAGACAATTTTCAGCACAGAATTGCTTCAGTTGGTGGAAGTCACGTTTCATTCACTTATTCAGTAGACTTTGGTGGTATTTCGAGGGCATATATATTTTTGAGTCATTTATCAATAAAATAGATATATTTCGAACGACAGAAATTTACTTATTAATTTGGCTCTAGATCATTTTCTGCAATGGTATACTGTATTTAGTTCGCTAAAACACGAATTTCATCAGCTGGCGCTATTCACGTTACCAAATCGAAGTTAAAACAGGTAACCTGTTACATAAAGTGTTGTCCCAAGTCTTATTTTGAAAACATATTCCTAACTGATAACCTCAATGTCACCGTCTGTCATTTGTCGTAGACTTGTAGCAAGAAACTCATTCATAAATGGCGAGGAAGCGGTCATTCCTGCAAAATTAGAGAACAGAATTTACTACAAATAGTTCCACATTTTGCCGCTAGGATCTCTGTCTCTTTTTGCAGATGAGAGTGTAAACCACCAAGAAATTGCTCATCATGCAGTGTACCTGATCCATAACGGTCTCTTGTCTTGGGCTTTTGTACTTGCCTTACTGGCCATAGAGCTATATACTCATGAATGATTCTATATTTCGGCACCGTATACACTTATTTTAATACTTAGTTCGAGACGTGTATCGAAACCATATACTGAATTAATAGTCTGTACGTCGAGAGTTAGTACACGAACATCTTCCGTTGGCCGAAAACTTGTACGGAGAATTTTTTTATTACCTATGAGTTGCAAGTCAAGCTGTAAGGCAATTAGTTCATCACTATTCTCGAGTCGCGTTTTCAGTCCATTGACAGTAAGCCAAGCGTAAACATACAAATTCCTTTTTTTTGGTGCAAGTTATGTTTGAACCCATATTCAAAACATATAAGATGTATGTCGAATGTCAATACACGGATTACATCACTTACAGTTTGTCAGGTTATCAGGCCTTTTCAGTGAATGGCTTTAGGTCAAGCGCTTTTAATTTGGATTAAATGTTTTTTTTCCCATATTCACTACAGTTGAGGTGTAAGTAGTTCGTGATTGTATGAATTTCATAACTTGTGAAAAGTCTTAATCGTTAAAAATTTATTAAGTTTCGTTGCAGATTGATTGCCATTAAACAGATTTCAACACTTTTAACGCATAACATTTCGAAAGCAATTTCAACACATAATTGCTTTACGTGGTGCAAGTTACGTTAGTCACTTATTCAGTCCAACTTGGCTGCATGTCGAGCGCATATATGTTTAGAGTCATTTATCAACACAATAAAGCTTCATGTCGAGCGTCAGAAAGGATAAAATTAAGTTGACTCAAGTTATAATTCTCGATTATTTTCTGCAAATTTAGACTGGAGTTCCAGCGCTTTCACGCGAATTTCTTCAGTTGGCGCAATACATATTACGAAACGAGACGTGGTTTAGATATACTTTAGGTCGAACATCGATATTCTTTTAAAGCAAGTCATGTTTTGAGCAATCATTAATAACATAATTTCAATGTCACCGTCAATCCCTTGTCGTAGATTTGTAGTTACAAACATTCATAAGTGGCGAGGAATCGGTGGTTTCTGCTAAATTACGTGTCAAACTTTCTACAAATAGTTCCAACTTTTGCCGCTAGGTTCTCTGACGTCTTTGCAGACATAGAGGCTCCTGGCGGCAAAAGTGGGAACTACTAAGAACTTGCCCTTGATGCAGTGTACCAGATCCGTAACGGTCTCCAGACTGGGCTATTGTTCATGCCTAACAGGCCTTAGTAAGATATATACTAATAAATGAAAAACAATTTCGGTCCCTTATCGAGCTCATATACTGAACTAGTAGATTGTACTTCGAGCGTTAACAAGCGAACATCTTCAGTTGGACGAACTCATGTACGGAGTCTGTTTTGGTTAGAGATGAGTTGCGTATCAAGCTCTAAGACAATTATTTCATCTCTATTCGCGGGTCATGTTTCCAGTCCATATTCAGTACAGATAGACAGTAAGATGAGAGTAAACACACAAATCTCAAGATTTGGCGCAATTTATGTTTAAACCCGTATTCTGAACAGCTAAGTTATATGTCGAAAGCCAATACACGAAATTCATCACTTGCAGTGTATCATGATAACAGGCATTATCACAGAACGGCGGTATGTCATTCGTTTAACAGTTATGCTTTGGAGTGGATTAAATCTTTTTTGTAGCCCATATTCAGCACAGTTATGTTGCAAGTAGTTCATAACTATATGAACTTCTTCATTTCTCAAAAGTCTTGATCCTGACATTTTTCTATGCAATTTGATTGTAGAAAGACTTTCTTTAGTCAGATGTCAACACTTTTAGTGCGAAAAGTTCCGAGACAATTTTCAGCACGGAATTGCTTCAGTTGGTGGAAGTGACGTTTCAGTCACTTATTCCGTACACTTTGGCGATAATTCGAGTGCATATATGTTTTTGTGTCATTTATCAATAATACAGTTACATGTCGAGCATCAGAAAGTTACTTATTAATTTGGTTATCGATCATTTTCTGCAATGATATACTCTATTTCCTTTGCTAATACACGAATTTCATCAGCTGGCGCTATTCACGTTACCAAATCGGAGTTAAAACAGGTAACCTGTTACATACAGTGTTGTCGCAAGTCTTATTTAGAAAACATAGTCCTAACTGATAACCTCAATGTCACCGTTTGTCATTTGTCGTGGATTTGTAGCAAGAAACTCATACATAAATGGCGAGGAAGCGGTCATTCCTGCAAAATTACAGAACAGAATTTACTACAAATAGTTCCACATTTTGCCGCCAGGATCACTGGCGTCTTTGCAGATGAAAGTAGGAACCACTTAGAAATTGCTCAGCATGCAGTGTTCCTGATCAATAACGGTCTCTTGTCTTGGCCTTTTGTACTTGCCTTACTTGTCATAGAGCTATATACTCATGAATGAATTTATATTTCGGTACAGTATACATTTATTTTAATACTTAGTTCGAGACGTGTATCGAACTTATATACTGAACTAATAGGCTGTACGACGAGAGTTAGTACACGAACATCTTCAGTTGGCCGAAAACATGTATGGAGACTTTTTTGATTACCTATGAGTTGCATTTGAAGCTGTAAGGCAATTAGTTCATCACTATTATCGAATCGCATTTCCAGTACATTGACCGTAAGCCAAGCGTAAACATTCAAATTCCTTTTTGGTGCAAGTTATGTTTGAACCCATATTCAGAACAGATAAGATGTATGTCGATTGTCAATACACGGATTACATCACTTACATTTTGTCAGTTTAACAGGCTTTTTCAGTGAATGGCTTTAGGTCAAGCGCTTTTGATTTGGATTAAATGTTTTTTTCCCCATATTTAATACAGTTGAGGTGCAAGTAGTTCGTAATTATATGAATATCATAACTTGTGAAATGTCTTGGTCGTGAAAAATTTATTAAGTTTTGATGCAGATAGATTGCCATTAAACAGATTTCAAAACTTTTAACGCGTAACATTTCGAAACCACTTTCAGCACAGAATTGCTTTAGTTGGTTCAAGTTACGTTTTAGTCACTTATTCAGTACACCTTGGCTGCATGTCGAGCGCATAAATGTTATCAACAAAATAAAGCTTCATGTCGAGCGTGAGAAAGGATCTTATTAAGTTGACTCAAGTCATAATTCTCGATCATTTTCTACAATTTTAGACAGAAGTTCGAGCGCCATCACGCGAATTTCTTCAGTTGGCGCAATACATATTACGAAACCAAACGTGTTTTAGATATACTTTAGGTCGTACATCAATAGTCTTTAAAAGCTAGTCATGTTTTGAACAATCATTAATAACATAATTTCAATGTCCCCGTCAATCCCTTGTCGAGGATTTGTGGCAAGAAACACACATAAATGGTGAGGAAGCGGTGATTTCTGGTAAATTACGTGTCAAACTTTCTACAAATAGTTCCAACTTTTGCCGCTAGGTTCTCTGGCGTCTTTGCAGACATAGAGGCTCCTGGCGGCAAAAGTGGGAACTACTAAGAACTTGCCCCTGATGCATTGTACCAGATCCGTAACGGTCTCCAGACTGGGCTATTGTTTATGCCTAACAAGCCTTAGTAAACGATACACTAATAAATGAAACAAAATGTCGGTCCCTTATCGAGCTCGTATACTGAACTAGTAATTTGTACTTGGAGCGTTAACAACGAACATCTTCAGTTGGACGAACTCACGTACGTGGGCTGTTTTGGTTACAGATGTGTTGCGTATCAAGCTCTAAGTCAATTATTTCATCACTATTCGCGGGTCATGTTTCCAGTCCATATTCAGTACAGATAGTAAGATGAGAGTAAACACACTAATCGCAAGATTTGGGGCTAGTTATGTTTAAACACGTATTCTGAACAGGTAAGTTATATATCGAAAGCCTATACACGAATATTATCACTTGCAGTATGTCATGTTAACAGGCATTATCACAGTATGGCGGTATGTCATTCGCTTAACAGGTACGCTTTGAAGTGGATTAAATCTTTTTTGTAACCCATATTCAGCACAGTTAAGGTGCAAGTAGTTCGTAATTATATGAACTTCATCACTTGTCAAAAGTTTTGATCGTGACAATTTTCTATGCAATTTGATTGTAGAAAGATTGTCATTAGCCAGATTTCAACACTTTTAGCGCGAAACGTTTCGAGACAATTTTGAGCACAGAATTGCTTCAGTTGGTGGAAGTCACGTTTCAGTCACTTATTCAGTACCCTTTGGCGGTAATTCGAGGGCATATATTTTTTTGAGTCTTTTATCAACAAAATAGATACATGTCGAGCGTCAGAAAGTTACTTATTAATTTGGCTATCGACCATTTTCTCCAATAATATACTGTATTTCTTTCGCTAATACACGAATTTCATCAGCTGGCTCTATTCACGTTACCAAATTGACGTTAAAACAGGTAACCTGTTACATAAAGTGTTGTCGCAGGTCTTATTTAGAAAACATATTCCTAACTGATAAACTCAATGTCACCGTCTGTCATTTGTCGTAGATTTGTAGCAAGAAACTCATACATAAATGGCGAGGAAGCGGTCATTCCTGCAAAATTACGGAACAGATTTTACTACAAAGAGTTCCACATTTTGACGCTAGGATCTCTGGCATCTTTGCAGATGAAACAGGGAACGACTTAGAAATTGCTCAGCATGCAGTGTACCTGATCCATAACGGTCTCTTGTCTTTGCCTTTTGTTCTTGCCTTACTGGCAATAGAGCTATATACTCATGAATGGATTTATATGTCGGTACCGTATACACTTATTTTAATACTTAGTTCGAGACGTGTATCGAACTCATACACTGAACTAATAGGCTGTACGTCGAGAGTTAGTACACGAGCACCTTCAGTTGGCCGAAAACTTGTACGGAGACTTTTTTGATTACCTATGAGTTGCATTTCAAGCTGTAAGGCATTTAGTTCTTCACTATTCTCGAATCGCGTTTCCAGTCCAGGCCAAGCGTAAACATACAAATTCATTTTTTTGGTGCAAGTTATGTATGAACCCATATTCAGAACAGATAAGATGTATTTCGAATTTCAATGCACGGATTACATCACTTACAGTTTGACAGGTTAAGAGTGTTTTTCATTGAATGGCTTTAGGTCAAGCGTTTTTGATTTGGATTAAATGGATTTTGCCATATTCACTACAGTTGAGGTGCAAGTATTTCGTAATTATATGAATTTCATAACTTGTGAAATGTCTTGATCTTGAAAAATTTATGAAGTATCGTTGCAGATAGATTGCCATTAAACAGATTTCAACAATTTTAACGCATAACATTTCGGAACCTCTTTCGGCACAGAATTGCTTTAGTTGGTGCAAGTTACGTTTTAGACACTTATTCAGTAAACCTTGGCTGCATGTCGAGCGCATATATGTTTAGAGTCATATACCAACACAATAAAGCTTCATATCGGGCGTCGGAAATGATCTTATTAAGTTGACTCAAGTCATAATTCTCGATCATTTTCTGCAAATTTAGACTGAAGTTCCAGCGCCGTCACGCGAATTTCTTCAGTTGGCGACATACGTATTACAAAACCAGACGTGGTTAAATATTCTTTAGGTCGTACATCAATAGTCTTTTAAAGCAAGTCATGTTTTGAACAATCATTAATAACATAATTTCAATGTCCCCGTCAATCCCTTGTCGTAGATTTGTGGCAAGAAACATACATAAATGGTGAGGAAGCGGTATTTTCTGCTAAATAACGTGTCAAACTTTCGACAAATAGTTCCAACTTTTGCCGCTAGGTTCTCTGGCGTCTTTGCAGACATAGAGGCTCCTGGCGGCAAAAGTGGGAACTACTAAGAACTTGCCCTTGATGCAGTGTACCAGATCGGTAACGGTCTCCAGACTGGGCTATTGTTCATGCCTTACAAGCCTTAGTAAGCGACATACTAATAAATGAAACAAAATGACGGTCCCTTATCGAGCTCATATTCTGAACTAGTAGTTTGTACTTCGAGCGATAACAAGCGAACATCTTCAGTTGGACGAACTCATGTACGTGGGCTGTTTTAGTTACAGATGAGTTGCGTATCAAGCTCTAAGACAATTATTTCATCACTATTCGCGGATCATGTTTCCAGTCCATATTTAGTACAGATATTAAGATGTGAGTAAACACACAAATGTCAAGATTTGGCGCAAGTTAAGTTTAAACCCGTATTCTGAACAGCTAAGTTATATGTCGAAAGCCAATACACGAATTGCGTCACTTGCTGTGTCATGTTAACAGGCATTATCACAGAATGGCGGTATGTCATTCGCTTAACAGGTACGCTTTGGAATGGATTAAATCTTTTTTGTAGCCCATATTCAGCACAGTTAAGGTGCAAGTAGTTCGTAATTATATGAACTTCATCACTTGTCGAAAGTTTTTATCGTGACAATTTTCTATGCAATTTGATTGTGGAAAGTCTGTCATTAGCCAGATTTCAATACTTTTAGTGCGAAACGTTTCGAGACAATTTTCAGCACAGAATTGCTTCAGTTGGTGGAAGTCACGTTTCAGTCACTTATTCAGTACAGTTTGTCGGTAATTCGAGGGCATATATTTTTTTGAGTCTTTTATCAACAAAAATGATACATGTCGAGCGTCAGAAAGTTACTTATTAATTTGGCTATTGACCATTTTCTGCAATAATATACTGTATTTCGTTCGCTAATACACGAATTTCATATGCTGGCGCTATTCACGTTACCAAATCGAATTTAAAACAGGTAACCTGTTACATAAAGTGTTGTCGCAAGTCTTATTTAGAATACATATTCCTAACTAATAACCTCAATGTCAACGTCTGTCATTTGTCGTAGATTTGTAGCAAAAACTCACACATAAATGGCGACGAAGCGGTCATTCCTGCAAAATTACGGAACAGAATTTACTACAAATAGTTCCACATTTTGCCGCTTGGATCTCTGGCGTCTTTGCAGATGAAAGTGGGAACCACTTAGAAATTGCTCAGCATGCAATGTACCTGATCCATAACGGTCTCTTGTCTTGGCCTTTTGTACTTGCCTTACTGGCCATAGAGCTATATACTCATGAATGAATTTATATGTGGGTACCGTATACACTTATTTTAATACTTAGTTCGAGACGTGTATCGAACTCATATACTGAACTAAAAGGCTGTACGTCGAGAGTTAGTACACGAACTTCTTCAGTTGGCCGAACACATGTACGGAGATTATTTGATTACCTATGAGTTGCATTTCAAGCTGTAAGGCAATTAGTTCATCATTATTCTTGAATCGCGTTTCCAGTCCATTGACCGTAAGCCAAGCGTAAACATACATATTCCTTATTTTGGTGAAAGTTTTGTTTAAACCCATATTCAGAACAGATAAGATGAATGTCGATTGTCAATACACGGATTACATCACTTACAGTTTGTCAGGTTAACAGGCTTTTTCAATGAATGGCTTTAGGTCAAGCGCTTTTGATTTGGATTAAATGTTTTTTCCCATATTCACTACAGTTGAGGTGCAAGTAGTTCGTAATTATATGAATTTCATAACTTGTGAAATGTCTTGATCGTGAAAAATTTATTAAGTTCCGATGCAGATAGATTGCCATTAAACAGATTTCAACACTTTTAACGCGTAACATTTCGAAACCACTTTCAGCACAGAATTGTTTAGTTGGTGCAAGTTACGTTTTAGTCACTTATTCAATACAGCTTGGCTGCTTGTCGACCGTATATATGTTTAGAGTCTTTTATCAACACAATAAACCTTCATGTCGAGCGTCAGAAAGGATCTTATTAAGTTGACTCAAGACATCATTCTCGATCATTTTCTGCAAATCGAGACAGAAGATCGAGCGCCATCACGCGAATTTCTTCAGTTGGCGCAATACATATTACGAAACCAGACGTGGTTTAGATATGCTTTAGGTCGAAAATCAATAGTATTTTAAAGCAAGTCATGTTTTGAACAATCATTAATAAAATAATATCAATGTCCCCGTCAATCCCTTGTCGTAGATTTGTGGCAAGAAACATACATAAATTGCGAGGTAGCGATAGTTTCTGCTAAATTACGTGTCAAACTTTCGATAAATGGTTCCAACTTTTGCCGCTAGGTTCTCTGGCGTATTTGCAGCCATAGAGGCTCCTGGCGGCAAATGTGGTAACTACTAAGAACTTGCCCTTGATTCAGTGTACCAGATCCGTAACGGTCTCCAGACTGGGCTATTGTTCATGCCTAACAAGCCTTAGTAAGCTATATACTAATAAATGAAACAAAATGTCCGACCCTTATCGAGCTCATACTGAACTAGTAGTTTGTACTTCGAGCGTTTACAAGCGAACATCTTCAGTTGGACGAACTCATGTACGGGGGCTGTTTTGGTTACAGATGAGTTGCGTATCAAGCTCTAAGACAATTATTTCATCACTATTCGCGGATCATTTTTCCAGTCCATATTCAGTACAGATAGACAGTAAGATGAGAGTAAACACACAAATCTCAAGATCTGGCGCAAGTTATGTTTAAACCCGTATTCTGAACAGGTAATTTATATGTCGAAAGCCAATACACGAATTTCATCACTTGCAGTGTGTCATGTTAACAGGTATTATCACAGAATGGCGGTATGTCATTCGCTTAACAGGTACGCTTTGGATTGGATTAAATCTTTTTTGTTGCTATATTCAGCACAGTTAAGGTGCAATTAGTTCGTAATTATATGAACTTCATCACTTGTCAAAAGTTTTGATCGTGACAATTTTCTATGCTACTTGATTGTAGAAAGACTGTCATTAGCCAGATTTCAATACTTTTAGCGCGAAACGTTTCGAGACAATTTTCAGCACAGAATTGCTTCAGTTGGTGGAAGTCACGTTTCAGTCACTTATTCAATACACTTTGGCGGTAATTCGAGGGCATATATTTTTTTGAGACCTTTATCAACAAAATTGATACATGTCGAGCGTCAGAAAGTTACTTATTAATTTGGCTATTGATCATTTTCTGCAATAATATACTGTATTTCATTCGCTAATACACGAATTTCATCAGCTGGCTCTATTCACGTTACCAAATCGAAGTTAAAACATGTGACCTGTTACATAAAGTGTTGTCGCAAGTCTTATTTAGAATACATATTCCTAACTAATAACCTCAATGTCAACGTCTGTCATTTGTCGTAGAGTTGCAGCAAAAAACTCATACATAAATGGCGAGGAAGCGGTCATTCCTGCGAAGTTACGGAACAGATTTTACTACAAATATTTCCACATTTTGCCGCTTGTATATCTGGCGTCTTTGCAGATGAAAGTGGGAACCACTTAGAAATTGCTCAGCATGCAGTGTACCTGATCCATAACGGTCTCTTGTCTTGGCCTTTTGTACTTGCCTTACTGGCCATAGAGCTATATACTCATGAATGAATTTATATGTCGGTACTGTGTACACTTATTTTAATACTTAGTTCGAGACGTGTATCGAACTCATATACTGAACTAATAGGCTGTACGTCGAGAGTTAGTACACGAACATCTTCAGTTGGCCGAACACATGTACGGAGACTATTTGATTACCTATGAGTTGCATTTGAAGCTGTAAGGCAATTAGTTCATCACTATTCTCGTATCGCGTTTCCAGTCCATTGACCGTAAGCCAAGCGTAAATATACATATTCCTTTTTTGGTGCAATTTTTGTTTAAACCCATATTCAGAACAGATAAGATGTATGTCGATTGTCAATACACGGATTACATCACTTACAGTTTGTCAGGTTAACAGGATTTTTCAGTGAATGGCTTTAGGTCAAGCGCTTTCGATTTGGATTAAATGTTTTTTTCCCATATTCACTACAGTTGAGGTGCAAGTAGTTCGTAATTATATGAATTTCATAACTTGTGAAATGTCTTGATCGTGAAAAATTTATTAAGTTCAGATGCAGATAGATTGCCATTAACCCTCTATAGGGCCGTGTGACTTTAAGGTCACGTCCAATTGTAATTTTTTTTCTGGCATGCTTTTGACTTTGGTCCTTCAGAAACCAAAGTTGAAAGAGAGCTACAACCTTCTACTCAGGTATAAACTGGGTTTCCCATCCATTATCCCTTTTCAGTAGGGGTTTTATTGAGGTGACATGTTGATAAATGTGTCAAATCT
>Ga0268261_10000594_pt1 | contig 23107 bp, 18 predicted proteins | sample TergutNc150P1_FD_190353 | JGI IMG/M metagenome (GOLD analysis project Ga0268261, IMG submission 190353) | Nasutitermes corniger P1 segment gut microbial community from laboratory colony in Florida, USA - Nc150 P1 (SPAdes) (version 2) | ecosystem: Host-associated > Arthropoda: Insects >...
GGGGGGGGGGGGGGGGGAAATATGTGAAGATTCATCCTCACTCACTTGGTGTCAGACTAGCTGACACACGCTAGCTTGTCAGCACATGCTTGTCCATATCATTCTTACCACAGTAACACCCCAATTACGATTCTGAAGTCTGTACTATGAGCTCAGCTTTGACGTTTCATTGGCAGCTTCTGGATCTTGACTGCAGCCTGAACCACTAGATTTTTCAGCATCATTAATGCTACTTTTCTTAATCATACTAACAAAAGTATCTAACCGAGTTGGATTTGGGATTTGTAGCACCATGTGAGCTTCTTCCAAAATCAATAGTCCATTATGAGCATCTCCTGGTGACAGATTATGCTCTGATGTAACATGTTGTTCCCAGTCACTATGTGAAGGCAGCACCTGAAGGCACCACTTACATGACAGCCTTGGTGACTGTGTATGCACTGCCTTGATGTGGCGACGCCTGAAGCCCCAGCTTGTGTATGCCCGGTCACAGAACGGGCAGGGAAATGGTGGATATGGGAAGTTCTTCGAAGCTAAATATGTAAACAATTACAGAAACCATTACTGGCACCTATTATTTTTAAAAAATCCCAGTTTTATAACTCTCACACTTTTAAACCACTGAGCTTTTTTTGTTATTATGTGGACCTTCTAGCTTACAAATATTTATTGTCCTTAAAATACTGCAATATATTGCACAGTCTGTAACAATATCAGCAGCAGCAACATGGGGTGGGAGTGTTGTGGGTAAACAAGGGAATTGATCATGCAGCTACTCAAACTTAACTGGGCTGCAAATGGTCTACTACGTGACAAAGCACATAGACTTTACAACATTCTTAACTCTAAAAAATCATAAGGTTTTATGGTATGTGTAAATGTTATTCCACTTAAATCTGTAACAGAAGTTTGATATTCATGGAACTCACAAATACTCAAAATTACATTACACAGATCTCTCATACAAAACTTCAAATTGGAAAGTACACACAGAAATTCATTTATGACCTAAGTAATTTATGGCTTCCACCAATTTTTACAAACTCGTTAAACTGCTCTGAAAGTCTCCTATGCCAAAGTGTATCCAAATAGGATAAAAGATTCAGAAAACATGGACAAAATTTAATTTACACACTCAAGTACAGTTTTCACTGAACCTACTTTCATTAAACTCGTCAGTAATGAACAGTATTATGTTTGAATTTCCCGTACCACATTTCATCCACGGCACTAAGGGAACACTAGAGGATGAACTTCATTCATGCCCTTAAGTAAAGTACGACTGTCACTGAACCAGTTTTCACAAAACTCATGTTTGCTTGAGAAATCTCTTCTAAGAAATATTACACCAAATTTCACGAAGTCCAGCAAGTGGTTTAGTCACTGATACTAGTCACACACAAAAGCATGGACATGCTCCATGTAAGGCAATTTTAACTTCATACAGAATGCCTAAAAACAGTAGTGTTAAGGTGTACCCTGCTTCTGTGTTAGGAAACTAAAACTGGAAAGGCATGGAGGACAGTACAGCAGTTATCAGCTGGTCGACTTCAAGTAAGCCTATGATTCAGTTACAACAGAAGAAATGTACCACATATGCACAAAACTTGGTGTACCCATGGAACAAATTAGGTCTCGTCAATGTACATAGACATTTGTCTAACGCACTTCCTATTCAGCATGGTCAGAGATAAGGAGATGCTTGATATTATTTAAAACTTGCTTTAGAATATGCCACTAGAAAAGCTATGGAAAACCAGGAGACACTTGAAGTGAATGGCACACCAGGGTATGGTGCATGATGATGTCAGTATACGTGTACTGTGCACAAACATAAAACACAATCAAAGAACATACAGAAGGATTATTACATGCCACTGATCAGTAAGAAGTCAACATACAGAGAAGTTAGATCTGTTCATGTCTCATCAGGACGCACAAGACCAAAGCAATGAAAACTACTTACTGTCACTCGGATAAGATACCAGTCTGGTAGATACATTTATTAACATTTCAGGGGAGTCTGCTGCATCCTTCAGGGATAAGCTAGCTAATTCATTCTTTGAAAATACAATAAAGTTCAAATATTTGAGTGCAGTAACAAACCAAAATGGCACTTGTAACACTGGTAAAGCAGAATGAAATACAAAGAACAGCTGTGACCAATAAGTTCAGAGTGTTTGATCTTCCTGTCCATTATCCAAAAACATAAAACAAGCCGAAGAAAACTGCATATGAATGACCTTCATAATTCCCACTCATAAAAAAATCAATAATTAATACAATCAAATCAAGGATGAGGCAGGTGGGGAACATAGCATATACAGGACATAAAAAATGTACACAAAAGTTTTGGTTGTAAAACCTGAAGGAACACACCCCTGGAAGATCTAGATATGAAAATGGGTTTTAAAGACACACGGTCAGGTCGTGTGGACTGGATTTATCTGGCTCAGAATTAGGTGCCCAGAACACAGCTCTTGTTAGCTCATCAAAGCAAGGAATTTCTACAGCAGCTTTCCAACTATTAGTTTCTCCGACACGTTTCATGCAGTATCTTGATTTGTCAGTCTATAAAGACCATAAGCATACCAATTTTTAGGCGCGTTCGCAAAACTGTGAAAAGCGAGTATTAGCTTCGTCATGTCTGTCCGTCCTTCCACTTGGAACAACTCTGCTCCTACTGGACAGATTTTCATGAAATTTTATACGAGACTTCTTCGAAAATCTGTCGAGAAAATTCGAGTTTGATTAAAATCCGACATGAATAAAGGAGACTTCACATGAAGAAATACGTCTATTTCTTATAATGCCTCACTGAATTCTTCATAGAATGACAAACGTTTCAGACAAAAATTGTAGAGAAAATGAAAACACATTTTATGTTTGGTAATTTTTTCCCGAATATCGTGCCGTTTATGAGAAGTGGAAAGATATGGTACAGCCACAGACGCCAAAAATGACAATATGGCGCATGCGCTTTGCATGCCGGATAAGGCAAAAATATGGACACACACGCAGAATATTTAATATTTACGCCAAAAAATGCTTACGCGAACGCGCCTCTAAGTTGCGTTAGACTATACTGCCTGTCGTGTTAACACATTACGATGGGCGGTATGAAAGTAATGCCTCCTGATGCCCCCTTTTCTTGCAGCTCCAGTTACTATTATAATGAAAGTTACATACACCATGGATACATCCTTTACAAAGTTGAGATTATTTTTCACAACGTCTCCATCATAAGCACATTTATTTTCAACCTTTGCGTGAGTGTATGACGTTTGCGTAAAACTCTTCGCTGAAGAGACGGAGCTCTTCACGCACGCTGTCGTCGGAAAACGCCGTCGTCGGAGTGCATCCTTCAGGGATCCAATAAGGTGGAAGTAGGAGGGTGCTAAATGGGACTGTAGGGAGGATGAGGGACAGCAGTCCACACCACTGCTGCAATTGCGACCCTTGTGTGCAGACTGTTGTGCGGACTGGCGTTGTGCAGGAGGACTTGATCCATTTTGTTTGGCCGAACCCTTCGAATTCGTTTTCCAACGTCTTTAATGTCTGCACATATCGCTCTGCTTAACTGATAGTGGCACCTATCTCCACGAATCCTACTAACGAAATTCCTTCACTGTTCCAGAGGACGCTATCCATGGTTTTACCCCACATTAATCCGCACACTGTTTTATTTTTTATTTGTATTTTATTTTTGCGTGGCAGCGACTCACGATACCATTCCATTAATTGTCTCTTCATCAATGGGTAGTAACAATTAACCCAGGTTTCATCAACGGATTCCTGAGAGAAATCGTCCTTCTCACTGTGCTCGTGATGTTCCGCAGAGATGTTTTATCGGGCTGCGACAGCGAGCATTTTCGTCACCCACCCTGTGCAGCCTTGTCCGTGAGCAAGTTCTCTGATGATGGCCATAACCGCCAGGTTTCCAATTCCTACTGCAACGCACAGTTCACTTGTGATGCGGCGGTCATCCTGAATCAGCGCATCAACCTCGTCTTCGGTCTCCGTCGTCGCTTTCGTGGCTGGTCAGTCGCTGCGAGGCCTGTCACCGACGTCCTTTTCACCGCTCTTAAAGCGATGGAACAGCATCTAACTGAGCCAACATGGTGTCCTCACCATACACGTTAATCAGATGTCTATCAGTCTCCATTGGACTGGAGTCTTCAGCAGTAAGAAACTCAAATCAACACTCTCTGCCTAGGACGTATGTCCACAACCTCCGTCAATGTGCACGACTACCATGTAGAACACACGTGACTGACAGGAGCACCGATAATCCTGGTGGAGATGGAAAGTGTCCCTGTTCGGTGGATATGGCAAGAAACTCTACCTGGTGCCAAATATAAGAGGGAAAAAATAGGAGGCATTACTGTCGTACCGACCTTCGTAGGTAGAGAAGTACCTACCGTGAAGGACCTAGTCTAAAGCTCCATGAATTCCTACCGCCATTACAAGGAGGACTGTTGCATGCTCTAGGCGCTTTATCACTTGGAAAAAGACCTCCAGTGCCCAGTGAACAGGCAGTGGGTAGCCCCACAACTGGTATAAATAAGGTGGCAGAGAAGAAAAATCCTAACTTCATGGGGAAACAAATCCAAATCATCCAGTCTACTGACACTCACTTTACTGGCCAAGATATCCAAGCTCCATCATAAGACATCACACATTAAAAAAAAAAATAGGGAAAACCTGGTATAACTCAATCTACTGGCAAAACTTGAAAGCCATAAAAAAAACAAAGACCCGTTCTGTTGCCATTCTAAATACTTTCCACATAAAGGGGGGCAGGGGCAGAGTAGCGAGTAGCAGAGTTGGTATGGAGTATAACAAACTGAAATGGACTGTATTCCAAGGGGAGAGAGAAAGGACAATACTGGTAACCCACAAATTGCTGAGTCTAGGTCTCTTCTCTAGGTGAATAAAACATCAACAAACAAAATTTATGCTGAACAGCATTGCTAAATTTGAAAATATTAATTTTACAATCTCATAACTTAATGTACAAACTGTGACAACCACGCTAATATTCATACATGATGTTTAACATATCAGTGTTAATGACGGCATACTTAAACGTGAAATAAACCCTCAAAACCCCCCATTTTTTTTTTTTTTTTTTTGCAGTTATCCTGACTGAATTTTCATATTAAAGTTTCACACCTAATGTACAAAAAACCTTTAAAAATATACCTAATATATATTAGCACTAGATGCACCCTAATTGATGTTTGGTTTTGCATGAAATTATAAACTGTAGTAGACAATGTGAGATCTGGTGTTCTCATGGCAGCAAACATTCTTCACATTACTGTTTCCTGGGACAAAATGCTGGTCATGCTCTTGGGTATGCAAGGAATTAAGTGTTAGAGAAACCTTCAGCCTACATCTTTAGGGCACTTCTTGTACCATGAAGTTGAAGGCAGCCAGTTCCTCTGCTACACTGCTGTGTACCTACCAAACTATGTGGCATCATATCCAAGATCATAACTTCAATGTACCTGGTAACACAAGCTACCAGATGTGACTCAAGCAGACCCAAGTTAAAAACATGTACATACATCACAGTCATACATACACAACATGTCCATCCCCATTTAGACACTACATGAACAACAAAACTACCCTTCGAAAGTTGCATCACTATGGTTATAAGGAAACACTGTACTGCATACTGCAGCTACAGCTGCCCAAGATAAACTGAGAGTACAATCAGTAACAGTGGAATTACAGGCTAATGTATTGAACAATAAACAGAACCCTGACAAAAATATTAAAAATAAAGATGACACAATTATTAGTATTGTTTTTCAAAATTTTCTAGTTCCAACTTTCTGCACATAATAATTACTTTATTTTGAAATACGAAAAATTCAGAAATTCTGATTATCTCACTCTATACCACGATCAGTAAATATGTTGTGAAGAGGAGATCATGTTTTATTGTGTTTTGTTGTTTCAGCTCTAATCACTGCATGAATTTCAAAACAGCAGTGAGTTTAATTTCTGCAGCTAATTTCAGGGTTACAGTTTAATGCTCAAATGCATATGCAAAATAAATCTTACCTTGTGTTGGATCATAGTTTGGGTCTGCATGAAAAGTCAATCCCTCTGACTTTGAACCTGCAGAAAATAAAAATAAAAATAATGAAAAATAAAGAAAACACAAATAAGACACAGTTAAGCAAAATAAGCACTAAAAAATCAACATAAAAATTAAAAACATCATAAGCAATTGCACCCACCAAATTAATGCACTATAACAAGAGGTCATGAACATGAATCTGATAAGGGTAAAAAATGGCATCAAAAACAAATGAAGACAAGTAAGGACAGTTCAAAGCCAGACACAGGTGGGCTGCTCTTGGCACTTGTAAAAGGCCACTTGTAACCAACAGGATAAGAAGGATCTAAAGCTGTTACAGACACCAAGACCCAAACCAAACTGTTCAGCCCTTAGACAGTTCATAAAATGTATGTTAGTTTCCCACATCAGATATGTTCATACTCATGAATATTATACATACACAGGAATACCATTCCTTCATAATGTTGATGTGATCTCTGTTTAGTCTTCTTTGGGCAGTTTTCCAATATATGAAGCATAAGCTGTTGTCTAAAAGACTGTCCATTTGTAAATCTTAAATCCATATTTATTTCCTCACCAAGTTCACATATGCAAATCCATACAGAGGTAGAGAGAGGATGGAAATAAGGTGCATATTCCTCTGTGCACTACAGGCAGATTTCAAAATATGATTACGTATCTGACGACTGAAAATTTAATCCAGTCTTCAGGCAGTGTTATGTCCTGCTGGGTTCGAATTTGGTCACCATGCTTCTGACCTCAAGATATTCTTTCAGCCAAGATTTTGTACATCTATTATTGAAAATGCAATTCTACTATGTTAACCCTTTCAGTGCCAAAACATTAAGTTGAAATGTGTTTGTGCCAAGATTTTCTACAAGAATAACCTCATCAACAAACCAAATAATTAAATCCATGGAGCCAAGGCCTTCTTGAGAAGCTAATACACCCTCAGCTAGTCAAGAAACTCCTTGCATTTAGTGGAACTTGACAGTTCATCACCATGTTCACAAGAGATCAGCACTTGTCCTTATCCTGAGCCATACTGAGTCCAGACCATGTCATATGATCCTATTTAAGATCAACTGTAGTGTATCCTCACATCCATGCCTAGTGCTCTATTTCCTTCAGGTTTTGCCACCAAAACCCTATATGCCTATCTCTTCTACACACACATGCCACATGCCCTCCCCATCTTATCCTCCTTGACTGATCATCTTCACACAAGCAGGTTAGTGGAAAGTCCCGATGCACCTGTGCTAGAAATGTTAAAGTACCATACATAAACAATTTAAGTGGCATATGTGACCTCTGGCACATGTCAATAGACGTTAATTACATCAGTTACTGTCACCACAAGAACTGTACATTCACTGCGACTTCTACTCCAACTTATATCCTACTTCTGAGGGACGAACAAAGACCTGTCACTCATCCTGTATGTGGAAAGTAGTACAAATCATACAGCTCCTTACCATGCAGGAACAGCTGCATATGATATTATATTATTATATATCATGTTAAACCCTTCTGTTTATTCAACAGTAAAGCAACAATTGTCCCCAATGGCAATGTATTAACTTCTTAGTTCAATAAACTCACTTTAAGAATTTCTGAAAAGCTTTTACACATAAATCCATAGAGCAAACTATGCATATTTATTTGGTACTCAAAAGTGCAGTATTACACAGACATTATGGCTAACATAAAGTTACCAATATATTGACACATGACAAAAGTAATGAACATATTAAATAAATTCAAATGACACACATTTCCTACATAACCCTGACAATACTCAACTATTAACATTTCACTAGCATCAGTAATTATTGCAAGATGAATGCACATATGCACACACCTTTTATTTACACAACACTGGCAACAGTTCAAGCTGAAACATACAGCCACTTCAACATTACTGTACCTAAAACAACTGTCAAATGCCAAAGCAGAAAATTACATAATGTACAGTTCACTTTAATACTGTCACCAGTGCCTTTTAATCCAATATATTTTCCAAATGTTACTACCTTCACCATACACCAAATAGTTCCATTTCCCACAATACCAAACCTACACAATTTAATGCATTTTTTTATATGTAATGCTGAACCAAACAAAGAATTGCTTCAATAACATAACCACGTAATCCATACAGTACACAATCCAATGCAGTAATTATTTTATCACAAATTAACGTCCATACGTACAGGTACGATAAGAAGAAACTGCTGTACAAGAATAAGTATACAATCACTTTTCACTTCCCTACAATGTTTTGTGATGGGAAGCATATTTCAACAAAACTTTCGGCTTCAGATTTTGAAAAACACAATCTGCTACATGACATATATATATATATATATATATATATGTGTGTGTGTGTGTGTGTGCGCGCGCACACACACACACACACACACACACACACACACACAGTCAATTGAAAAGCAACCCAACTTTTGAGATATAACATCACTTGCTCAACAAAAAAGTTCATATCAGAGTGACTGTCAACTATTACAGTAAACACAATGGCGCCAACTAAAAACTAATACATCAAACAGACAATAAGACACTGCAGTGGATTTAAGGAAATGTAAAGAATAAAATTTAACATACACTCCATAAAGTTCTCGATGTGCTGAATGCCTCAATTATGATAGTTCTCCCCTGCATATGTATCAAATCACAGATTTTCTTGCCATTAAATTTTCACACACCTCCACAAAGTAAAACTGAATGGTGAAACCTGACTCTTTCAGAGGTCATTGTACTGGCACACATCTTCCTGTCCACTGATTATAAAATCATGCATTCAGAGTTTGGAAAATCTGAAGACTGCAATTAAGGACAGTGTTGTTACAACATTCAATCCTATCTTTGGTGGAAATGTCTTTTCAGACTTCAGGTGATGCTTAACTGACAGCTGACAAGCCCAGGGAACAATTAACACTTATGACAAAAACGTCTATGATGCACATTTCTTAAAAGTGCAATGTCACTTGGTCTGCAACCTCATAAAGTGATGCATTAATGGCAACTGGGCACAGCATATCAAAAGTGTGTTGTTGGTTTCAAAGGTAATTTAAAACGATGGAAACAGTTATTTCCAATTTTCTGCATTATACAGACCGAAATTTCATGTTTCACCTCATGAGAGAACTGCTGGTGCTGAATTTTCCTCAATTGTATTATCAGTGTAAGAACCAAGAGGCTTGCCTTGATAATCTACATGATGCTGTATTCAACATTTTCTTCTTGGGCCATACCATGACTCGGGCAGCTAGTCACCACCCTCTCACCATGGAAGCCTGGGTTTGATCCCAGGCCAGCCCACATGGATTTTGTGGTAGACAAAGAAACACTGTGAGAGGATCGTCTCCAAGCACAGTATTTTGGTTCAGCCCTGTCAATATCATCCCACCAATGGTCCATACTCCCTCGTTCATCTATCAGTGATGCTACGCCACCACATACACTGACAGGATTATTAGAAAACATTAGATTTTCTTCTTGCACTTTTTTCCCCCTATAAGAGTCTCTTCCCCATGCATTAGCAAAACTAAAGCCATTTCATCAGCGCTGAGTTTCAAGACAGGAAGTCCTACTCATGTGATCACCAATAAAGTTAATAAATGATCCACCTGAAGTAAAAACCAATGAAGTAACATACACAAATTCATTTGAGTGAGCTCTGTTCACATTTAGCTGTTGGGAGTGAATCATCTGCACAACAGTTAACAAGCGCTTAAATCAACCGTTTTGACTTTCCCCAATTACACTACTTCCAAAAGTATAATTAATGCCCTGCAACCAATCTCCAACTTCTAAATATCACAACAGTTCAATCGTCTTTTCACATTTCTTTTGAATGTGTAGTCTCAAGTAACCATGGCTTTTTATTACTGATCAGTTTCGTCAAAAACTGTTTTCTTTAAGACATGGATTTTACTGGCCTTCTTTATTACCACAACCACACCCTCTTTATATATGCTTTATGGCCAGCAGAATAAAACTTTCCTGGCTTTTCTAGCTCTGAAAGTTCACTCTATTTCTGTTCGCACTACATAAAGCAAACAATCCTCTACAACTTAAATCAAAATAAAATTCCAATAAATGTTAAAGATACTAATACCTTCCCTGGCAAACTATACTGGGGTTTTTTTGCACTGTATATTGCAACAGCACTTGCTTGGCAAAAAAATTATTCCCACAAAGCATATACAGCTTCCACATTAGAGTATAATGCAGCAATTCAGAGAATGCAATTTATTTTGACACATACAACCATGTGGTTTGTTCTGAATTGTTTAACAACAGCCTTTTGTACTGCACATGAGCACTTATCTCCCAGTGACATTACAGTTGTATGCCTAACACAGTCAGTATGATGGCATCCAATCAGAATGAACTCCAATGACTCACATGGTTTGTCCAATTCAAATTCATTTTAAGCATTACAATTTATGACGTACATACAAAAAGTGTAAAAGCAAAAATCAGCAGAACTACCACAGACTTCTGAACAGGATACTGAATATACAGTGAAAGTTGTGTCATCTGGTACCTTCCAGGAAGAAATGGTTGCCAGACATTGTAATATTCCAGATATCAGAACACTATAGATAATGTGTACCTTAGGGTACCCAGCAAACACACCAACAAACTTAATCATTACATTTTTCACTTCATATTCTGTCCCACTTTTCCTGCTAAACATTTTACTCCCTTTCCACTGCTACTAATGTAACCAAGCGCACAGAATCTTTTAAAAAAACATTAACATTTCATTCCTTTAATCACCATATTCACAAAACTACTGCCAGTTGATGAAAGAGTGATATGTTACAGGCCTCTCCATCAATTTCTGGTTAAGAGAGGTTTCTGGATCATCCAGTGCCAGATATTGTACCTTTCACTGTACATGGCCATGGTATGTATGAAGACCAAAACACTCTATCGCTCATTGCAGTCTGAACAACCACAAGCCCTAATGCATTGCACAAACAGCTGAGTTACGTGCTTCCAAAATAAACCACAATCCAAAATCTAACACAGCAAACTCTCTTTCAAATACAGCAATACTGTGTTCAATGAAAATGATGGCTTTAAGTTATGACATGTTCTTCTCACAAACAAAGCTTAATTTCACAATAATGGGCATGCTACTTGCCACATCTCTCATGTCCGGAAAGCAGAAAAGTCACACAGACTTTCAGTGGGCATTATGCCTCAACAGTAGACATGTATGTGGACTTCTGCATTGCAGGGTGGTAGATTATTTTACAGAAAATACCATTAAGGGAAACAGCTCAAGAAGTTCAAACTGCCTGCTTTCCCAGACACTGAAGATATTGTAAATGAAATGGTATCTGTAATTGTTTTGCAATAACACAAGCACATACTCTATTTCAGTCATAAGATTCAGCATGCTGCAAACTCCAGCTTTCCCAATCAATGTATCAGAAGCAGCACTTCAACAACCTGGCCTCCAAAACAATCAGATCTCACATCACTGAATTTTTTCATGTGAGGATATGTAAAGAAAATCTACACACAGAAAATCTGCCAGTTACATTACCTGGAAGAGAAAATTTACAGTGCCAAAGCAACTATCACTCTAGACATGTTGTGATGTTTCTGTAATAAACTCAGATATCACCTAGATGTCTGCAGAACTACAAACAGCACTCACAGTGACACTTATCATGGATGGAGGAAAAGAACACTTTCTTCTTCACATCACATTCTGAGTACAGGGACTTCTCATTCAGTGACCTAGCATACCTAATAACACAACACACAGCTTTGTTCTAGCACTCTACTGGCTTTTGAGATTAAGCCACATAGAGAACAAAACACTTTCTTACATTTCAGCAAGCCATACAATTCCCACCTTCAAGGTCAATGAATCAAAAGAGGTTAGCCATGGGTTCTTCTATGGATTTGGCTACAGGCAGGGTGTGAGAAGGGACAGCCTGATAGGTCAAGGATGGAGTACATTGCTAACCTACAGAGCAGCTTCCCAATGTTAATGAAGGATGTACTGAAAAGACTTTCCTACGAATTTAGGCGAATAGAGTTGAGGAAAAGATCTGAGGCAGGCACAGGACATGAAAATAAGATCTGAGGCAGGCACAGGACATGAAAATAAGATCTGAGGCAGGCACAGGACATGAAAATAAGATCTGAGGCAAGCACAGGACAAGAAAATAAGATCTGAGGCAGACACAGGACATGAAAATATGATCTGAGGCAGGCACAGGACATGAAAACAATATCTGAGGCAGGCACAGGACATGCAAATAAGATCTGAGGCAAGCACAGGACAAGAAAATAAGATCTGAGGCAGGCACAGGACATGAAAATACAATCTGAGGCAGGCACAGGACATGAAAATAAGATCTGAGGCAAGCACAGGACAAGAAAATAAGATCTGAGGCAGCCACAGGACACGAAAATAAGATCTGAGGCAGGCACAGGACATGAAAATACGATCTGAGGCAGGCACAGGACATGAAAATACGATCTGAGGCAGGCACAGGACATGAAAATAAGATCTGAGGCAGGCACAGGACATGAAAATATGATCTGAGGCATGCACAGGACATGAAAATATGATCTTCCAAAACACATGAAAAAAAAAAGAAATGAAAAAACCTTTGGTGACAGAAAAACTACAGCTGGTCTGCAAGTAGAGCTCTCAGCCACTGGTCATAAGAGGTGAGTGAGCAAAGAGGAGGAGTGGGAGTGGGGTGGGGGGGAGAAGTTTGTAATTGTGCTGGTATTTAGACATCTACATATCATCCTGTTTAAGCTGCAAGTGTGCTTAGGTAGATAGATGTAATCCTGACTGTAGTTGTATGGGTGTTGAGATCTCTAGATATCATCCTGGTTAACGTTATGAGGGTGTTACAGATATTGACATATACAAACTCCAAATATATGAGTCTCATTTACTTAAACACTGCAACAGTGACAACTTCAAACAGAAGGATACATAAAGATTAAACAAAATCCCATTCCTCCTTTTCCCCACACACCCATTCACCCTGTCAGTCAACCCTGATACAAAGATATGCTTTATATCACCATAATGAACTGTTCAGGAAACATAATACATATTATGTAATTTTTTCTGCAAATTCAGCCCAAACGTATGAGCATGTTCTTCACTGAAATCCCTTCTGGGATGGAGAACTTATCTCTTAGAACATGGGCTATCATTGTATACTTATACAGGGTAAATAAAATGCCATTCAGGTACCAACTGAGATCAAAACCATACAATGTATTAACCTTCCAAATAAAGATAACTACTAAAAGACAAAACAAAGTGAGTATAAATATATGCCATACTCAAAATATCATCTGAGACAAAATGATGTGGAACTGAAATATGTCCAACCATTCAAAAGAAATGAAATCACAGGCAGCTGCATAGTTGCTGCTAAACATGCACACATGTGTGAACATGTGCCCACACAAACAAACAAATAAATAAACAAACAAAGAAACTCACAAACACACACAGTTTTTCAAAAGTTTGACATCTAAATTAATTTTCAAAGAAGTCTTGTAGATTAATTTTTAAAACAGAAAAAAATATATGTTCCTACAAATATAACTATATTTTTAGGGTTTGTAAGTCCATGCATCATCATACATTCAAATAAATCAACCAACCAGATGCATCAGTCCCTCAGATTTATTGATCGTCGTTCAAATACAGCTGAACATGTTTCGGGCATCCTCTTGCCCATTGACAGGAGTTCATAAACTGCAGTAGCCGCCTCTGGTTTACCATTGGAACGTGGTGGTAGCAGTGTCATTGGTCGTGGTCGGTCTGGTTGTCACAACTAGAACGACCACTCGTTGTCACAACCAGACCGACCACGACCAACGACACTGCTACCACCACGTTCCAACGGTAAACCAGAGGCGGCTACTGCAGTTTATGAGCTCCTGATGATGGGCAAGAGGATGCCCGAAACATGTTGAGCTGTATTTGAAAGACGAGCAATAAATCTGAGAGATTGATGCATCTGGTTGGTTGATTTATTTGAAAATATAATTATATTCGAGTATGAAATAATGCTTATTTAATCTTAGAATACCAACTTTTCCCACATATGCATGGGTGCTCACTTATTAAGCAAGTTTCTATTTCAGACTAAAATTATACGTTAAAGCCCAGTTCCTGTCAGAATTACCATATATTAAAGTATAACAGGAGTGAAACCTTTCACTTACTGTCCAGAACAGGCCTGCAAACACAATCATCAAAACAAATTTCAACTGTGTGTCACAACACAGCAAGCTACATGTTGCTGACAGTGCTCTAACACAAGTCAGGAAAATAACTGCCATCATGAACTTTGCCAACAGCAACGATACTATGACAAAAGAGCACCCACAATGAAATTCACACAAATGCTATGTGAAGAATGCCAAGCACCAGTTACATAATGGCAACACCAACTTTGCAATTATCAAATAGAAATATAGAAATGTAGTTGTGAACTTTTTAATATACATTAAAACCAAGACTGTGGGCCGGGTAGCGTAGTCGGTATAGTGACTGGCTACGGGCTGGACGGTCCAGGGATCGAATCCCGGTGGCGGGCAAGATTTTCCACACCTGTCCAGACCAGCCCTGGGGCCCACCCAGCCTCCTGTACAATGGGCACCGGGTCTTTCCCAGGGTAAAGAGCGGCCGAAGCGTGACGCTGACCCCTCACCCCTTCCTAGTGCCATGGTCAAGAAAAGGTAGAGCTACACCTCTAATCCCCCTATAGGCCATACGGCCTGTACAGAGCCTCAGTGCCTGTGCAAGGGTGCACTTGATAACCAAGACTGTCAATAATTATACAAATCAATTACATTACACAGCATATTTTGAAACAACACAGTAGTACTTAACATTGTATTAAATGTATACTAAACACCATTCAGAGTCTAAAACTGCTGAATGTACCCCAAATTATCAAAACCGTTAAGTGCTGTGCCTCTTCGCTTTCTCATTAAATGCAGAACATCAGCTGATACTACCTTACTCAATTTTTTTTAACACTATAAGATCTTAACAACCTTCAACTTAATATATACTGTTATATTTTATTCAATTTTTAGTCAGAAAAAAAAAATTGGCTGGAGGATCAGCAGTCCAGGTGTCGCATAAGCTAGAAACACAAGAGCTGTGATTTTAGGACAAATCAACATCACTCAAATTAGAACATATGAAACAATACTGAGAATCTGGAGTAGGAAATACAATGTGCAAATCTGCAGTTCTTCTGCAACTGAACATACATTTTACAGATGTTAGTAATTCAAAACAAAGGCAGCCTTTACTTATTCTTCCTGCACTTGGTACCCTTGCATATGTAGAGTGAATTTTAAGTAACTTAAGTAGATTTGTTATATAAAGTTAATTGCATTTATGGAATATCAAATAATAAACAGCACATTATTCTTATCTACATGAAAACAAAATAACACATTTCAGTCTTTTGCATTGGGAAATAATTTACTGAGTACTTCAAGTTTCCATTTCATATGTTCCTTCAGACAATTAAAATTTTGAAAACTACATATCAAGCTAACATCTTGTAACACCCTAAGTATATTAAGTAACACAGTTAACCTCATTACAATTATTTTATATGTGAAATGATTATACAGTTACAAAATGACACCACAACTGTAACATTATACAACCACATAAATTACAAAACAACACAGCTGCAAATTTCTATCAAAAACATGACACTTCCAAGTGAAAAGAGCATGCCTTCTTCACACCATCCTTGTCATGACACTTTAAGTGTCAATTATCACACATTTCAGTACTCATGCCCATGAACCCACAAATTAACAAATATGGACTTACATAACAGAAGTACTCCAAACTTGAGCACATTCAGATAACTCTCATATAACAGGCACTCTTTGTACTTGGTTTCAGAAAGCATCATCATCACCAAATTCAACCTGCACTTCTCATTTATGCTTCACCAAAGTTTTCAATCCAGAACACATTTCCTTCACTGATTTCAAATCAGTTATATGTACAACTGCAAATATAAAACAACACTTACAGGCAGACAGAACCCAACAGTGATCCACATGATACATCTGCTGAATTAATTTTTAAAATATAGGCGTAAATTAGGTACCACTTTAAAACGCTGCATCTGAAGTAAGTCTGTCCGCATCACGCGACAATTTTATTATTGTTGTTGTTGTTGTTGTTGTTGTGATGAATGGGGTTGGCCACATGGACAGGCAGCACAGCATCCAGCAACCTTGCACTGCACACTGCCCTGTTGCCCACCCACACAAAGGAGGCCCCAGAGGAAATGTCAGTGAGCATTACACACAAATCACAACTCCAATCTGCTTATCCCTTTCTTGTCATATTTTGTGGAAATTATCGCACTGCTGGTGATGAAGACTAACCCTACTGTCACTACTACTTAGACAGTCTTGACAATAGACTTCACATACATGTTTTAAGTAGAAAAAAATTAAAACAAAGCCAAATTACAGTAAAATGGATACTTTTAAAGATTAACCCACAACATATATGGCTACTAAGGTAAAGGTAAAGCTTTCCCTGTTCACGATATTAAGACATATTGGGACAGCAGCAGCATAGCTCCACTCATTTTTAACTTCAGCATTAAATAAAGCTGACAACATTATATTCTGACCACTCTACCCTCTGGGAAGGAGACCCAGTGCCTACTGAACAGGGGGTTGGGTGGGTCAGGAGCTGGTCTAGATGTTTTTCGGGAAGAGGAAACTTATTCTGACTACTAGGATTTGAACCGGACCATGCCCTGGCCATAGCCTAGCCTCTATACTGACCAGGCAATCTTGGTGCCCCATGGACATAAATAATACTCATTTTGTTCTGGGGTACAAAATGTACCCCACTCAGTCAATCATAAGCTCCTTTTTTTTTATCGTGGCCATGAAAGGGTTAATAAGTTTTAAAGCAACTTAAGCAAACATTCCAGTCAAGAAGTCAGCACACATGCTTCATACTTTGGAGGCCCAAGAACTAAAATCTTGGCCCAGGAAACAGCTACCTGACATTACGTTTACAGTGTTCCTCAGTCTCACCCTGCAATTTCTAGACTATTACCTAAATTATGCCAAAACTGCTTCTTTCCACAGCCATTCCCATTTGTTATTCACTGTTCACCCCGTTATTCAATGCTTATGACACAGAAAATTGAAAATATTGTTAAATAAACTATTAGTACAAAAATAATACACCAAACTTCCATTAGTGTATAAAATTTGGTGTCACTAATAAAAAGAATAGTTCTAACACAGCATTTGAATAACATCCCTGCACCTATTATTGCTTCACTTCCTACCAGGTACACAGTATAAGGATGCAATATTGACATAGTGAGTGCATATCCCACTGGAAGTCATGCAAACTCGTAGTGTTAAGTCACATGCTCTATAATGTAACACTCTCTGTACCAAGCATCAATTCGTGCAGAGTAATGCACTTGAGAGATCAAACTTCATCAGTCTGTTAGTGTCAACATAATGAGGACATCTGCTGAACATTAGTCACAGAGATGGCTTCTGAAAGAAGTAAGAGTAAGTCTAATATGACACATGCCATTCCCATGACTTCAGAATCAAGTACATCTGGATAGCTGGGCAGACATGACACAATATGATGTAAGACCAGTGCAAAAATATCTCCTTGATGACTTAATTAGGTGGCAGAGTTGGAGTTGTGGTGTGGAACACCCAAAGGCCTCAAGCACATGGCAGAAGCTAAACCCCACCTGGAAGAAGCTGGTAAAGCTATGGATAAGGTGTATGATGTAAGAGAAGAATACCAGCCGACTGTGTAGGAACTAATTCCAAAGTATAATGAATGTGTAGCTGCTGCAATGTACCAAGATGATTGATTCACTGCAGGGATTGATGCATTGTCTGGGAAATCAGATCTGGCATCAGACAAGCATCGGCTCCTCCAGATGAAAGTTGGTGAGATTATGTTGACAAATGTGCTGCATAAATGCAAAGATTCCTCCACAAGAAAAGTCTGAGATTCTCTCAAACCTCAAGAAAGGTGGTACAAAAGGTGCCTGTGTCAAGGCTTATTCCAGTGTTAAGCACAGGGTCTATTACAGAAGATGTGGACTTTGATGTGACTCCAATAGTGTATTTTGGGGTGTATGGGCAACATTAATTTTAACTACCATAATATAGCACAACATTAAAATAGAGGAACACTAAAATACAGGGCTATAAGAAAGGAAACAGAGAAATTTGTATCCTTATCAAAGGATTCAAGAAGACAGACTATTAATGATGATCTATGACGTGAGGACAGAAGAGAATACAATTACAAATACAAAAATGTGAAAAGTAAAAGGGGCAACAACACAATTAGATAAATTCAAAAGGAAAGACAATTTCCTTTCTCACTTAAGGCAGGATAGAAGAGGAACATATGAAGAAACAAAGCTGTTATACCTGTACTAGAATGAAATGATGGCTATGTAAAGAAAATAAAACCAAATTTCTTTAAATCCACAATTCATCACACTGAATCATTTCACTTAATTTTATGCCTGTAGTTACAGTGACATTACAAAATCTGAGCTGCGGTTAGCTGAACTCCATCAATTTGCTCACGGATACACAGCTTTAAAAACCAAATAGTTTACTGAGAAACATGTGCATCTAGCACTTCATTACAAGCAAGTAAACACATGCCATACCCAGAATATCATCTCTATGAACTGTGCATATTCAAATTACCCGTTAATCTTCAAATCAAAAAGAGGAATTTTAGACATTACTTTCATCTTGGAAGAGCCTAACAAACTGAATACACTAATCCAATCACACATCAATTACAGCACTACTTGGGCTTTAAACCTTAGTACAAGTAAGCACACACGTATTAAAAAAATAATCCACCACACAACAGAATATCCATCGAAATATGCATTCACTACTGTACATAAAAATTATTCCTTGTTTATTTACCACATTCATAAATTTGTAAAGCTTTGAGATGTATTCTTAAACTGTCACAAAATAAAACACAATACTAGCAGAAATCACAGTGTTTTGAAATTAATACTATCAATGCCTCTCTGAATTTTACAAGCTAAATTTCCAATCAGTTCCTTCACAGGTACGTTATACACTATGTATACTTTTTTGTCAAACATTCACAGATAACAGAGACACACAGTACTTCCTAAATATTCACTGAACACATACCATACTGTCAACAGACTAACACATCACTGTTGCTGTTGCTACTGTGATACTGGTGACAACAATAATAATCTTCAGAATTATAAATTTCAACATTTCTAAAAATTAAAGGCATGGAAATTTACTGTATGTATGCAGCTAGGGTCATGGTACTTCTACAGGCCTTTCATTTGATCTGGTTGTTTCAGGATATTACTGAGCTGCATCATCACCGTGGTTCTCAAATGTGTTCCATATTAAAAGACAATGACATGACTGTTATATTTTATCATCAATATTACCTAAAATTCCACCACAATTTCACATCGTCCAAATATTATGTATGCACAGATCCAATTTTTGTTCTGAGCAACAATGGTGACACATAAATGACTCAATACACACATTTTCATTTATGTTTTGTTTAAGAATAGGTACAGAAAATCTGTTGGGTCAAATGTACATCAGATTTCTGAACTCCAACACTACATTATTTAAGGGATGCCACATATCTTGACTATCCACCAATTACATGACAACTCCATATCACATTTATCTAAATTCCTAAAACAATTCTTCACTTCCAACTACAATAAACACTATACAATACATCCAACCACCAGCACTATTATCACAAGGCTATTTATTCCATTTAATAATACATAAATACTGCATCTGAAATATAATACTCTCTACACATCACTATATATATATTGGGTACTGTTAAGGACACAAACAATTACCCTAGCAAGGTTAATGACTACATGACCTAAATGGTCTTTTCTTTGATTTTACATCTCAAGAACATTTTAACTGTAACTAACATACGGCATATGAAAACTGTACTGATATTATTTTCAACAGCACAGCCACCTGAATGTTTTGTCATGGACTTCTGAGTGTTTACCTTGTAAACATGATAAACTCGAAAAATAAATACAGCAAACTGCACTTTATACTTAAAAATTGGCACATATTTTGTCATGTAACTGGATGGCAATTCTTAGGCAAAATCCAAAATGTGTGCAAAAAGACTCAGAACTGACATGAAAAAACTGCCATAAAAACAAAATTTTAAAATGTATGTTACATTGTTCCAAAGTTGCACCACAACATTTGGCACTTCATTCCCTCAAAAGTACAACAGTATCAGTTACTGTTTCAGTACAGAGCAATGGATGTAAAATTATCAAAGTTTGGGTTTCATATATCTGTACAATAAGACTATTTTAGACACACTGGTATTATTAACAACTGTATGTCTATGATTTATTAAACACTACCTGCTTGTTTTATGACTTAGGACTCTACCAACTGCAACACTAATGGCAGGAATAACACAATCTGTTTACACAGCCTTAAAAAGTTTCTAATGAATCATTTTTATCAAACATGTCCTCCCTCTACAATTTAATTCTGGGTCAAGTTTGTTATATGAATATCTAATATGTCTTCACCTTTCAAAGACAAACCAATTCTTGTGTAAACCATCACTGTTCTTGAACTGTACACTACTATGTAGTCAATTATTTGCCTGGAACTAGTTGATGATAACACTACCAAGTTATCAGTAATTATGGGTCCAAATGTCCAAGTTACATTTGTCACAATAAGTCAGAAGTTGTTTAATGAAGTGCATAACAGAACACGTGTCAATAACTGCTTTTATTATTAAAGAGGTAGATTGTCTTCTCCCTATCATTCCTGCTGAGCAAAAATTTCTTCAGATTGTAGCTTTAATAATAGCCTTTAACCAACTGAATAAAGAAACTCACTCCCTAGCCAATTATGCCTTCATCAGTGCTCTCCTTGCACTCACAAAAATCTCAGTCTTCAAGGGCAGAGGAGCAAATAACATGCCATAACATGAAAATGTACAGCACTCCATCCCAGGGAGATATATAAAAGTTCTCCATTACTATACACTGTCTCAGTCCAGCTGTACTTAGTAAATACTTTTATGTAACATGCACCTGCTGTGACAAACACTAAGACTACGGTACCAGCCACACTAGACAGCTCCATATCAACTACAGGCACAACTACTTATCTAATTTGTCCTTTCTGGCTACAAGCCTCACTATATGAATGCACAAACCCTTTTTAATTAAGTCAATGTCACACAGCATCCTGCATAATAAAAATACCACCAAGGTCTTGTATCATGAGATAATTTAACAATAGTTTGAATCCTGCAGTTGACTCATAGGTGTGTGGATCACCTCAGTTCCTAATACTGACTTCACATATACTTTCTGGAACAGCATACTCTTGACAGCCAACTACAACAGACATGTTGCCTTCCTCCCTCTAAGCACAAGATTTCTTTTCAACCCTCTATTTGCAGTATCAATCTTCGTAACACAGCTCTTCCACTGTTCCTCAAATTCAGCTGCAGGAAGGCTGCTAAAGAAATGCAGAACTTCACGGATTAACTGTATTTTGTGCACATTGAACTGGCGCTTCCCCATCTTCCCATTCACATTGCACAGGATGCGCTCCTCAGTAGAAAACAAGATCTTCATGAGGTCACATGCCAACTGCTCCAAGGTTCGTGCCTTGGCCCATGTGGACAGCACCTGAGCACGGGGCAGCAGACAGGCATATGGCAGCTTCTGGTAAGGGAGCAGGAGGTCCACCCTTGATTCATCACCTTCGCCTACACACGCCACACAAGATAACATGGACGTTAGTCACATGCTCTCAATGGCGTGTCTCTCCTATGCCAACCTCCACAACCACAGCCTTTTAACATGCTCCTTACTTAACAGCACAGCCCAACACACAACTACTCTTGTAATAAAATCACAAAAATAATTCACAATTTACATCAAAAGCTGTAGAATGTAAAAACACCACACCTATGATCATCACTATTACTAAACACATAGGTAAACCATAACCTCTGCTGCTGGTAGTCAGGTTACTGGCATAATTAAGCAGCATTATAACTGCATGAACATATGGTACCTGACCTTCTCACAGTGGATCTAATTAATTTACTTTATTAATATAACATACGACAGCAGTTTTCTCACTAAGATGTGAGATCAATCTGTATGCTTCAATAACGTTAAGCAATTAAACCATCCAAACACCTGAAATAACTTCATTCCACAAACACATTAATTAATCAAAAATAATAACAAATGCAGATAAGTCTAATTAGTACTGAGTCTTAATCTTTTCTTACAGCTTAGTGAAAAACAATTCCAATAGAATCCCCTGTTACAAGTTCTTGGGCACGTGTGCATAGTCTTGAAATGTGTCTCTTAGCTTCATCATGTCTGTCTGTCCAAATGTACGTACCACAGCAGCTCTCACAGACAGATTGCAGTAAAACATTATTTAAGGATTTCTACGAAAATCTGCCCAGAAAATGTAAATTTTTTTGCATCACACAAAAATATCAGACACTTTACATGAAGACCTATGTATGTCTTGTTCTTGCTGGCAACATTCCATTGTCACAAAAGCACTCTCTTTGAATGAAATGGTATCAGGCTCAAACAAAACACCCAACTAGATGCAACAATCAATCGTAAAATTTACTGCTTTGTCGTACAGACACTGCTCAACATGTTCCGGGCGTTACAATGCCCATCATCAGGAGCCCGTCAAACTGCCGTTGCAGCCTCTGGTTTCCATATGAATGTGGAGGTGGAAGTGTTCTCAGCCGTGGTCAGCTGAGAACACTTCCACCTCCACATTCATATGGAAACCAGAGGCTGCAACGGCAGTTTGACGGGCTCC
>Ga0268261_10000595_pt1 | contig 23084 bp, 17 predicted proteins | sample TergutNc150P1_FD_190353 | JGI IMG/M metagenome (GOLD analysis project Ga0268261, IMG submission 190353) | Nasutitermes corniger P1 segment gut microbial community from laboratory colony in Florida, USA - Nc150 P1 (SPAdes) (version 2) | ecosystem: Host-associated > Arthropoda: Insects >...
ATTTATTATTCCACCGTTCATTAAAGGCTCAACTGCAGTTCCCACTCAGACTTGACTACAGCCGGTCACCACACACGTATGTAAACCAGAGGCTGCAAATACAGTTAGAGCTCCTGATGATGAGTGGTGTACTGCTCAAAACATGTTGAGCCTTTAATGAACGGTGGAATAATAAATTCTGTTACAAGGTTGCATCTTGTTGGTTGTTTCTACTGAATCATGTATAAGAACTTACCAAGAACCATTACAGTTAAATATTATATGCTATCAGAAAGGTAATTATGCAGGTCAGAATTATTCTGAAACAGCAGCCAGGAGCTGTTTAAATAACAGTGCCTTTAAGGCTCTTGCTGAAAACCAATATTCAGTTTTCCTTTCACACAAAGAATGTCCAATAGGTAAGGGTCCCTATGCCATAAAAATGATATCAGAAGGCACTGTAATGTTAAATATAGCTCATTTATTCCACTGAAAAGATATGGGTGAATCAGGAAATATCTACTATATCTTTATGTTGTTGGCAGCACTACTGACTGCATGTACAGCTAACTTGTGTGAGATAATAAGACCACTGGCAACTTTTAAAATGATGAATCGGAAAATTATTGTCATATATTTGGGTAAATGAATAATGATACATTGGAATATCTGCTAATTAAATTATGTCCCTTACCTTGTCCACTCCAGCACTAAGAATATAGTTGCCCCGTTTGTTCCATTTTAATGCGAAAATTGGTCCTTTATGCTGCCCTAGTGTGCTCGCTAATCGCCCATCTGTTGTCCAAATGCGAGCATAACCATCATATGATCCGGTGGCCAGCAGAGATCCGTCGCACTATTCGTAACAGAACAAAACAGTTAATTAGCAAAACAGTTCACTGTGTTCTGCAGCAATAGCACCAGTGTCAAAATACCAACATTCCAGTCCAGAGAAGTGACATCTTTGTTGCTTGGAACTTCTGTTCCTCCCTTTTGGATGCAGTGCCTTAATACGAGCTGATTGGGAGAGGCAGAATTGTCACTCATGTCCCAAATTCGCGCTGTGCTATCACCAGACCTGAAACACAGGCATACTGTCACTTATGTCAAATACAGTATAGTTCAGGGTTTGGTAACCTTAGTGTTTGACATTTTGACCTTTCCCAACCGCCCACTTTAATGGCGTTGCTTTGACTTTTCATGGCTGGGTACGAAGAACTGGGGTGAGATCATGTGGCTGATGAGTCTACTTTCCCCCACTCTTAGCTGCGTTACACTCTATCTGTTTTGTGAGGTTGACTACGCTCATGCTGTATGGAATGAGACTCTCATACAGGCATCTAATACCGTTTATGCTACCAAAAAATTGTCTGTATTTTATTAAAAATAAACTTGCATACTTGGTATGCTTTTGGAGGTTACAGGCATTTTACAGCAGACTTCCTTCAATATGGCACTTCTGATAGTTCAGCACTTCACAAAAGTAGTTCCAAGACCCAAAGTTCTGCCATCCACAACTTTGGTGTACCTGCTGATTCTGTGACTGTATCTTGGAGTATGCGTATGTTACTGAGCTAGTATAATGGCTTCAAAAGTTCATAAACTGAGTAAATAGAGTACTGTTGGCATAGAGGAAACAAACAACTTCAACAATTCCACAGAAACTTGAAATAAGTAGGTGGCTTGAAAGTAACAAAAGGTGAAGAGAGGTTAAGTCTTCATACAACCTTGTATTGTCAACTGGCTATGATATAAGGAAAGAGAAGGACCAATTACAACTGTTGATGGCATCAAGTGACAGTGTGAAGGACTTCTGAGACAGAACATGTAAGAACCTAAATTAGTGCAGTTGGACTAGATTTTGGATAATTGGTTTACAAATCAATTCATTAAACTGGATGGTCCATTAAGACCATACACAATGGCATTCTCCACAAACAATACTGGTGATAAGACTAATGTGCAATTTCTTACCCTGATGCCAGTAAGTCAGTAGTTGGATTCCATGCACAGATGAAAACTTCTGATTCATGGCCTCTTAGTACTGTAGCCTTGCTAGGTGGGATTTCAATACTGCCATCGACCTCCATATTCTCCGTAACATTTGATGCCACTGCTGAAAAGTTTAAGATTTCCAGTTCTGCTTCTAACAATGCAATGAAATCATTTGTATATACAGATACACAAATAAGTACTAGCGTTTCAAGAAGGTAGTGGCAGTAGGTTTCACTGAAACGATGGTACCTATCAACCAGAACAGATGGAATCACATCACTGCCACAATAAAGTCACATGATACAAATAAAACTTTTACCTTCTTCACCGTTTGTGTCCTGCAATTCAGTCTTAACTATTTGTTGCTTCTGCTGGTTCTGTTGGTTCTGTCGACTTGCAACTACATCAGGCATCACCGCATCAATCAGCGACAAGCTTTCCACCAAACGTTGTTCTGTTCCGTCCTAAAAGACGATAATTTAGAGTGCGATTTTAAGCAAGATATTTATAAAGAACTTGAACATTCTATCTGATTATAAGAGTAGCTTATTTTATACAGGAATACAATATGAATCTTAAATGAATTAGTGGTTACTTCTCCGATGCTTATTTCTGCTTCAGTATACTGCAGTCCTTTCTGAAGTATACTGAGAAGTGCAGCTGGAGGTACTAGAGCTCCGTTAATGTTGGACTGTGAAATGTGGGATTCTATACCAAACGTGTAGGCTGAATGCTGGAAGCCTGAAAAGGTAAACACTATTCAAGACTCCTTCCAACTTAGGCAATTGGTTATTTGCAGTTATCAACTTCAATAAAAAAAATATATATATTTCTAACCGGTACTGTGTAGACGTTATAAAATTACAACACGATTTACTTATAAAACGTAAACAAATGTGTTGTTCGGCTATATCGCAAAATGTTTATAAACATGTACGTCTTAAACCAAAATTGTCGTACCTGACTCCTGTAGGTACCGGTACACTAGGAAATTGACTTCATCACTTGAAAAGCTCATTGTCACAGTCATGAAAATGGTTTATTAAGACATACGGATTCCTTCGAACGAGACGATATTCCGTCGCATCTGACAAGAAAATAATGCTTCCACCACAACCCAAGGACAACCGGTGGCAATGACCGCACATACCAATTGCTGAAAATGAAAATCCGTTGTACCTTAATTACTAAATAACGCGTGATTTATCAATCTAGCAAATTATAGTAAGAAACATTACAATGTCGCGAACGAATAGCATACAACTGGAAGGATAAAAGCTTTATTAGTATTAGAATTCTAACCTAACTTCGGGAAACTTGATTGCTTTTTCGTTTCTCATTTGTTTGATTGGTTCAAAACACTGAAAAGCGTCGCAGTATCTGTTATTTGGATATGGACTAAATAACTTTTAAATTTCACGTCCGTATTTTTTATTTCGTTTGTGGAAAGGGGGACAGATAACATTCTTAGCCCAAATGATAAACAAGAACACTGCTTCTACTGCGTATTAATTTAGGGCGATTACATACGTATACATACTTTGCAGTCAGTATGCCATAGGCAACTCTTCGTTGCACGTGCAGTGCATCCAACATCAACAACGCCTCAGCGTGAAGTTTGAAGTTAAAGTATTGACAAATGAGTGTAAACAAATGTTACATTCTTATATTAAGGAGCTTTTTCGCACATTGTACTTCATTTACGACTTGTAATACCAAGGAACGAGGTTAGAAATGTGTAATAGCGAGTTTTTCCTTAGTAAAGAAGTTTGGGAAGTGATATGCTGAGGATGTCAATTAACGTGTCGGTTCCGAGAAGTCCTGTAAGCATTAGAAGAGGAAAGATGTTAATTACAGATATTGAAAATTTAAAGAAGACTGAGATAAATCGTCGCCGAAGGTTAAGACTAGAACAGGTAATTATTTTTAGATAGTCGTCATAAATCCATTTAGGAATGTAGAATATGGTTAGAATGCCCATGTTACGAGAACGTAAATGTTACTTTTGAGGTTATAAGTGGACATCTCTTCCATATTTATTTATTTATTTATCATTACATTTGAGCGATCCATAATAGGTAGCAAAACAACTGGATGTAGAATTAGTCATCATATAATGGTTCTGTATTAACATGAATATAGAACTGCTACATAATGAGAATATTATACAAGGCCTCCCTTCTAACCGAATCATTGGCTTTCCTGAAGTCTAAATAGCTGATGCACCATGTCAGTGTATTCTCATTTTGTGTCAAGTACTTGATGAATGCAGAATATATGATCAGTAGTTGACCTGTTAGATGAAACTGTCATTAGTAAGAGACTCTGCTTTGAGTGTAAAACATTTATGTGGTTACAAGAAATTATGATGTATTAGTAGCAGCACTATAAATTAACCTCAGAAGAATATAAGAAGAATTAAATTTTGTTTTCAATAAAGTATCAACGGTCTTTAATGCCACACCGTGCATGTTGCCACACTTGTTATACAATCCAACTCATGCACTATTCATGCTTTAAAACACACTCACTTCAACATTTGAAATCACTAAAATGTTAAAAACGTGTTTTTAAGTATAAAACCCCTACATGTTTTGGTCTTTTTTCTCGACCATCTTTATGGGGTCCTCCGCTGTGCTTTGTGCCGTTACTATTCCTTCCGCTGATTTGCGTTCGTTGAGTTTGTATTATTACGCAGTACATGGCTGCATGTGTATGTCATCTGTGCGTGTTTGGTGTCTTGTCTGTTGGTGATCTGCTTGTGAACTGTTTCGTAATGTGTGTGGGAGCTGTGCTGGTTCGTAGAGTGGGTTGAGTTCTCACTCTATGAACTAGCACAGCTCCCACACACACATTACAAAACAGTTCACAAGGAGATCACCAACAGACAAGAACACCAAACATGCACAGATGACATACACATGCGACCACATACTGCGTAATAATACAAACTCAACTAACGCAAATCAGCAGGAGGAATAGTAATGGCACAAACCACAGCGGAGGACCCCCTGAAGATGGTCGAGAAGAAAGACCGAAACATGTAGGGATTTTATACTTACAAACACGTTTTTTAACATTTTATTGGTTTTAAATGTTGAAGTGAGTGTGTTTTAAAGTGTGAATAGTGCATGAGTTGGACTGTATAACAAAAGTATCAACGGTTTTTTGAAGACATCAAGTAATTGAAGGTTAGTGCCAAACCTTGAAGTATGAAAACAATCAACCTCACTTAGTGCAAAACTGAGCTTGAGAGGGCCAAGAGTTGACTGTGCAATGGCAGGAGAGGGTAGAGCAGACTTACCAGCCATTTTTTCTGATCTCAGTTTGTCTGGACCAGCTACAAAATATCAAAACAACAAATGGGTGATCTGGGAATGTCAAAATTCCAAACATCAGCCTCTGCTGTATTCACAGCTGCCCACTATGTGCAAAGTGCATTCTTCACTCTGCATCCTGAGGGCACACCATGTTACTGTGACAAGGGCACGCCATGTTACTGTGACAAGGGCACACCATGTTACTGTGACAAGGGCACACCATGTTACTGTGACAAGGGACCCACATGAAAGGGATTAAAACAATAGTATAAGTAAGTGCATATTAAAAATGAGTGTTAAAATAATTTTAACCCAGATATTCAAGTTACTGTAATGAATAGGTTAATATTCTTCTCCTTGATGCCTCCCTGGAATCTGATTTTTCACTTGTTTGGCAACCTGCCTATATATAGTCATTTGGTTTGTCATGCTACTGACTTCAATCCTAGAGTTCAATGAAGCCAGTTCCTCTAAAACATGGGCATACAACTGCAAGATTGCTTGATATCACTTCTTACAGGACCATAATGTAAGACAACCTCCTCTTTTACAGTTGTCAGGAAAATTTATACACAGAATTTGTTTAACTTTGTGGTTAATTATAAGTTGACCTGCATTTTTCAAATGATAATGCAGGAAAAACTCTTCCTTATGTTTGGGTAAATATGATAGATTTTTAGCTGCTGCGTTTCTCTAGCTGAATACAAATTTTGTCTCTTAAGATGGACTCAACAGTGCAGTTACTCTGCCGTCGAGTCGTAGCGGCACCATTTGGGAGGTAAGTGTTATTGCTGTTGACACTGGCTACAGATATCTAGCATGCACAGACAGGTCAAAGGGGATGTGCATTATGTTGCTTTAAAAATGTTGTAGTGGTGACAAGACGGTAACTGATTGTTGGCACAAGACTGAAGAGGCAAAGCTGGCAATAGGGGAAGCATTGCACATGCACCATGAAGCGTTTTCTTTTCGGTTCAAAAAGTCCACAGTGACTCAAGGTATAAATGTGCTCCCAATACAGTAAATGTTTTTGAAGAGGTGTGATGCTGCCTGGCCGTTCTTAAGTGAGCCTAGCAGCGGCCACACTGTGCTACCTACAGCTATATAGAGAGTAAATGAGCTCAGCTAGCAAGTTATCTTGTTCCTACTGTACATGCTTGAAAGTTTGTCTCCTGTCCATGTTATGATGGATAATTATAATTTTGAGGTTTACATGATGGTGCATATTCATATCATCTTCTGATTTGTGGAGGCATAGGTTCATAGGTTCATAGTTTCATACTCATGGTGGTTCATATGGGATTTGGGTGGGAAAAGTGGCAAATTTCTCTCCAAACACTTTGGTTTTTATCCCAGGGGCTAATACTGTAGACAAAATTGAAGCTGCAGTACCAAGGGACTGTGTTGTACCCTTCCTACAAGAGTGGGGTCATTATATTATCTGACAACTAGTCATTGCCACTTACTGTCAGCTTGTTTATTGTTTTTACATAATCCACACAGCTGACCATCCACACACACATGGCAGAGTAGTGGCAGGAAGTGACAGACACTGGTTGTCAGGTACAATAAGGACCCAGTATATATAACTGCATGCTACAGTGTGTTCTGGCACATGGATGCCAGCATTTTATAGGACAGTACTGCCTCCATCTTCACTGTACCCTTTAGGTAGCAAGAGTATGTTGGTAGTCACCTGTCACACTTTGTGGTATTGTGGCCCAGGTGACCACAATGTGAATCGTCATAAGTTTAAAAGATTAAAGTGTCTCACAGCTTTCATTGCTTGACACTGAAGATGAAGGCACCATGATCCTATGAAACAAGAACTACTCACTCAACAACGCAGCGTAATATTCCACAAGTCTTGGATCTTCTATAAAAAGTTGGCCATAAATGCATGACTGTGTGTTTCTTGCCTCAGGTCCGTCAGCAGTCTAAAGACATAGCACATCACATACGCCAGAAAGTCAGACATGAGCAAGTTCAACAGGGCAGTGCCTTTGAACGACACCAGAGGGCAGAGTTACAGAGATTGCAAGCTTGCAAGTTGCTCCTCTTGCAGCAGCATTACCAAGATTGCCTTGATGAAGTGGGCATGGGACACAGGCAAGCAGCATTGCAGGTCAGTTTGCTTGAGGATCTCATGGTGGTGCTGTAGAAGGCACCACTCTTCTGGGAAGTTATGTGGTATTGCTGAATGAATAGTTGCTGATGTTCTGAAGGGTCTTAGTTTCTTCATTTTCAGGGTTAAGCATTGCAATAAAATTGCTGCTTGACCCTGCAGATGGTGGCACATGATCCTTCAGAATGTTGGGAACTACTGGCTGAGTGACACAGCTCCACCACCTGGCACACTGGCATCTTCACTGTACATGAGAGTTTGAGAGTATGTATGATCAGCACTCCTACTTTGTATTCAGGAAATATTAGGTTCAAGTCTCAGCCTGGAAATGTGGGTCCTGACAGTTGTTTTGGTTTGCCATAGGCCGTGGCTATTTCCTCCACATTCTTAGCAATGCATTCTTCACTGATTATTGTCATATTACATGTTGCTGTACAGTCTGAGTGCTGTTAACCCTCTACAGCCCGGTGGTCACTATATGTACCACCAGTTTAACGTTAACCAATTCTACGTTCTGCCCACACAGTGTATTTGTTTTGTATGGATCTCAGAACAAACAGTGATTATTTCACTATACAGCATTAACTGACTGGTTGGTTTTTATAACTTAGAGGGTGAGTGTTTACTATGCAGTACAGACTGAATATTTAATTATAATTCAGGTTAGTCTTAGTCTTCAAAGGCATAAACACACCGTATGTGTGCATACTGGTACAATTGTATCGGGTGCCTGCCTTGTGTGTCAGACATACCTGATTTGAATTATACCATTCTTGGCTAGACATTTCTGTTGTTTTCCCCATACCTTCCATGTTATTTCCAGTATAATATTGTAAATAAGCCAAAGAGACATTGTCCTGTCACTAACTAACTAAACAACTAACTTCTGGAGAAGCTGAGAGTTACTCAGTCAAGAAATTTTTTTTGCGTTTTCTGGAACCTGAAGATTTATAGTGTAATTGATGTCCTATCTGGAGGGTCTGAGGATAATTATAAAGTACCCCAGCCAGGAAGATTGCCATTGTCCCAATCGAGATTCAGACTGTGCACCTTCTGAATGCAGGTTTACATTGTGTCTCTTACTGCTGTTGCTTAATTACAGTCATTTGCTGAGATCATGTGGCCTCAGTGATAGGTGAGTCAATGAGTATGGAGCATTGTGGGATGACTGTGCCAGATGAAAGCCAAAGTATTTGGGGTGAAAATTCTGTAACATTGCCACTTTGCCTAGCAAAAATCCTATATGAACTAGCCTGAGAGCATATCTTTGTGTTGAGAGGCTGGCAACTGACTGCCTGACTGAAGGCATGGTGAACTGCTTTTGTTAAACATACATATTTTTGTGAAGTGCATGTCAGTGACACTGGACTTCATTCGCCATGCCTGTGTACTGAATACATTGGGATGTGTTGGTTATATAGAATGTTTGAGGCAGTTTTGGTCAGTCAGAGCTGTGTAAGTGGAGAGAGGGGTTGGGGCTTATACCAAGCTAATGGGATTTGATAATTACAAGTATGACTGTTATTAGAGCCAGCAGTGAGAGATGTGCAGGCAGACGGATGCAACTGATAAACTGTATTCATAAGGGCATTGGTACAGAGTGAGATGGTGTGGCCTCTTGAGAGCAAGCTTTCGTTCTCAAAGATTGCCTGCTGTCTTTCAGGGAATTGGCAAGAGGCTTGTGTGATATGCTTAGGAAGAGTCCGTCTTCATGGTCCATGGTTCCTCCAAAACAGCAGAACAGACCCCCACTATGTGGTGTAAAAACCCAAAAGGTGATCATGTGAACAGCTTTTTTCTCTTCTTCATCTGGCACTCTTTCATGACAGTGTTGCCATTGTGCACCATGCTGTACAGTAGACAGATGATTGCTATTGATATTTTATTAAATTCTGTACTCTGTGGGGTGCATAAGGGCTGATCACATGTTCAGATGTCATGCTTACATTGGAAATATTGAGCTGTGTGTTTGGCACTAACTGTGGCCTGTGGCTAGCCTAAAATTTAGCCACAGTAACTTGCCTTGGCAGGTTAGGCTGCATGGCAAAGCATTCCCATTATATGTCTGTGCTGAACCTGTTTATAGGGATGGGAGGCTCTTCTTCACCATAGTGTCACTGCTCTTTGCGGAAGTGAGCACCATGTTGACTGCTGCTTGGGGTTATTTGTTCCAATTTTTGCCAGTGCTTCACCCTTCTCACTGCCAAGTATTCTAATGTGTCTGGGAATCAGTTGGAGATGTACCAAGGGTAAGCTGGATATCCATGTGGCATGGATCAGGGTGTGTGCTGAGCTCACAAGTGGCTTCACAAGTCCTTCACTGTGGCTGTTTCCCAATTTAATTGCTGCATGTCATGCCAACCAGTTTGAACAATCTAAAAAACTATACTGTCTTTTGAATTGACACTTATAGCCAGAGCCAGCTGCTGTGTTAGAAGCTGAACGCAAGAGAAACTGGACACAGGCACAAGACAGGGGGAGAGAAGCTACCGCAAAACTGAGACTGCAGTTGGCCGACATGGAACAGAAGAAGAATGCACCAAGAAAGCAGCAGAACTTTGTGCGAGCTGTTGAAGATTTGAGGTCTGTGGTGGTGACATCACTACAGAAGTCACTGAAACAAAAACCAAAGAAAAGGTAAGATTTTTTTTTAGAATGTCTATTGCAACAACTATGCAGCAGTTTGATACAAAAATATATCAAATGTGTACACATTCGAATATCATCTTTCTGCATGGAACATGGATAATATTAAAAGGTAAGATATTGTACAAGGGAAGCATACTGAAACATCCTTGAAGGATTAGGGATGGGGTTTTGCTTTCTAGAAAGCAGGATGCTTGTGCTCACATGTGACAGAGGTGAATGAAACCAAACACAGAGCTTTAAGATTCAGAAAAGGTGCAATATTTGAGTGTTTTTAAGAACAAGTATTAAAGCAGAAATTTTAAATGTATAATTTATGCTTTTTGGAGTTCAGCTGTTTTCTGTGTTGAAGCTGTTGCAATGAAGGTTCCAGTCTTTTGGCGTATGATATTGTATCAGTAGGCTCCAGTGTTTTGCAAGCACTAAGATCCCCAGAACCTGCAGGCCCTGCTAATCCAGTGACACATTACCACATCCAAACAGACTTTATCCCAAGTTTGTGTTTGTTTCTGTTGTCATGTAATCGTGCTGCTTCTTCATTCATTTTTAGGCATCGCCATCTTCAGCATCAACAGGAGCGGCGACTTGCTGTTGCCCACAATCCACATTGTACGTGCGGTTGTGAAGTTTGCACCTGCACACCTCAACAAATTGTAACAGCAGGAGCACAAGAGACACCAAGTCCATCAGAACCAGAGTCACACCAAGTGCACAAACAGGAAGACACCACTGCATTAAGGTGTGGTGACATGTTGCCCCGAAACGTTGGTGTGGCATAACGCTGACGACTACAGTGTGACACTTCACTGCTGTCAAAACTCAGCAACTTACAGGGTATTACACAAGCATTTCTTTTATTGTGTCCCTGAGCATGATGGTTGTGTTGCAAAGAAGTCCTGCATCTGTCAGGATGTCCTGTGATAGCAGCCGTGCTCAGAGACATGATAAAATTGGCATACAGGGTTCTGAAAGTTTGCTAACAGGCACAGCTCTCACAGCTGACATATAGTTGTACCTTTCATTGGTGGTAATTCAGCAGGAACAATGCTGAGTTATGGAGCTATGTGTAATTGGGAACTATATCTTTTGTGTGTTTTTTTAATGGTTGCTTGGTTGCTCACATTAAGGGAAGAACAAGGACAGAGGGTCTTATTATTGTGATCAGGGACCTGGGGGGAATATTTGGAGCTAAGAGGGAGGTGGTGATTGGAGGATGGGGAGAATTGTATGATGAGGTGCTTCTTGACATGTACTGCTGACCAGGCACTGCTATTTGAATGATCTGAAGTCTGCAACATCAGGATGAATGAGAGAGATGAGAATGTATGCAAATTTTGACATTTTTACAGAAATGTAATCAAGGATTCTGGTCTTCTGGGATGTTACACCAGAATCAGTGAGAAGTGTGTATCACATATTGTATTTATAAAATCTGAAAGGAGAAGACTATTTGAGAGACCTAAATGTAGATGGGAAAATAACTTTAAATTGTATCTTATATTTTTTTGTATGTATAGTTTGGATACATCTGATGATGTGAGTGAGAGAAGCTGTTCAGCTGAATTGAGGCTTCAGACTCATCCAACGTCATCCACAACAACCAAATCACTGAAAGAGGTGAAGAAGTCTAGGGTGCGGTTCTACGATCATGGTAACAGATTTGAGGGTGACCAGCAACATCAGATAAGGGTGGAGCGTATGTTTCCACGTGCTAATGAGGTGAGTCTTAGTATGCATGCATATTTATATATTGTTTGTGGTCGTATGTGGGAGCCAGAGTAGCTCAGTAACTATAGTGATCTGGCCATGGACTGGATGGTAACTCTCACCATTTCCCTATACAACATTAACTGACTGGTTTTTATAACTGAGTGGGAGTGCGTTTACTGCATGGTATGGACTGGTTTTTACATATAATTCTGGCTAATTTTGGTCTTTAAAAGGTTAGGCTGACTTGAGTCATGGTCATTCTGATAGGAACTTTATTGCTATGAAAATGTTTTACTTATTTATGTATTTATAGTTTACTGAACAGTGCTTTTAGTGGTCAGTGTTGTAACTGTCAGTTCATAGGATTATTAGTTTTGAAGTGTGTGGTATGGGAGGCAGTGTATTGTATTGTATTGTATTATCCTGGTGCTTGCCAAAGTGGACTGGAAAAACTTGCAATTCTACATTCAAAATAGCAGTATGCAGGCTGAGACTGAAGCAGGAGTGCAACAGTGTGTGTGTGTGTGTGTGTGATTCATGACACCAAAATTACACAGTGTTTAGCATATCTGCCGCAGATTGGCACAACTGGGTGCTACAAAGGTGTTCACTAAGTAAGGTTCAAAATTCTGTGACTTTTGAATTAAATGAAGCATTTTATTTTTCGGTAGGAGGTGGCACTTGTGTTAGGGTAACGTGTAAAAGGTGGCACAAGAGTCATTCTGTCAGATGCTGTAACAACATTGGAAACTTTGTCCTGTGACAACGTTTGTACTGGGATTTGGTTTTTGTGGGTGAAACATACGTGACCCAGGCTTCTGCTGCAAAGTAAGTGACATCTGCAGTGTTCCAAGATATTACGCAATGTCTTTTGGTAATTCCTTTCCGACGTTTTGGAACAACCTGTCGGTCCCATCTGCAGGGGTCAAGAAATCCAAGAAGAAACCTGGTAACTCTTGGTGTGTGGTTTATATAGAGAAATGTGTAGGGTGATTGGTGTCAGTAAGCATGATCTCAGCCAGTAGGGTTGATGCAGTGTGAGGGTGGCAGGAGGGAAGGGGAGAAGTGTAGTGGCTCTGTGATACTCTGAGGTACAAAAGTCTGGGAAAGTGAAGCCAATACTAAGTGCCAGACAGGAAGACTAAGGAACAACATATATATATGAAATAGAAGGAAAGAAAAATTGAAAAATAAATAAATACAATAGGAGAAACAAAAAAAAAATTAGGAATAGAAAGAAAAAGAAGAAGAAAAGTGGACGGAGGAAAAGAAGAGGAGGGAGGGGAGCTGCCTGAGCCCAGGGGGAAGAGGAGAGTAAGTGCATCCAGCAAGGGTTGTGGCGTAAAGTGGCACTGTGGAATGGAACCGACGGATAGTGTGGCAGAAGAGGAAGGAGGGTATGGTTCTCAAAAGGACCATGAGCTAGTCACCACTAATGAGGGGATATCTACATTCTCTAAGGAGGTGTATGAGAGGTTTCAATTAGCCAGCTAAAGTCAAGCCATTCTCCCTGCCCATATTGTGAGGGTGAAGCTTCAACTCAACATGTTCCCACATTTAAATCTGCTGCAAGTTCACAGACATGTACAGTGACGATGTAGTGAGAGTGCAGCGTGTCAGCAAACGGTGTCAACATTTTTTTAAGTGGTCGAACCGTCATCCATCATTATGATCACACTGGTCTGCCAGACATGTCAGTGATGGATTTGAACATAGCACGAGCTTAGGAACTGATTTTTTAAAACTGGTGAGTGACAACTCAAAATTTATCTGACGCGAAGGAGTTACCCATCAGAACTGTACATAATATTGTCCACGAATGTAAGAGTCCAGTCTCTACCATGATGGAATTTATAAACTGGTTTCAAGATAGGACAACTACATGAATGTGCTCAGGTATTATGTTGAAATATAATGGCACTTTATTGGAATAAATGAGGTACATTTAGCACTGTGATGACTTCTCTTTTGATTTGTGTGGCCCAGGGAATATTACGTACTGAACATCTTTCAGATAACTGCTCTGATCTCTGATGTTCTAGTTGGATGCCACTCAGGCAGCTGAAGTTGAATCGCAGAACATCGCTGCTAGCAAGTTTCTGTTAGATGACAACACCAGCAACATGCTGCATGGCAGGGGCCAGCAAGCTCTTGTAAGGGAGCGAGTGTATAAGGATTACAGGCTGCTGTTGGATGACTTGCATGCACTCGCCCGAGAGGAGAGGCTCATTCGAAGTACCTGGCCACACAGTCTTCCAGTGAGTTAGCATTGTTTGCATGAACTTACAAGTATCATAAAGCTGTAATTTATTTTGAAAAGATCATGAGTCCCTAGTCTGGAGATATTTGTGTTCTTATGGAGTGGTGTTGATAAGATGGGTCCACAAATTTTCAAAAAATTTCAGAGCGATTTCAAAATCTTGGTGCCAGGCAGGTGATATGAAGCAAGTTTCATTCTGAGGACCCACTAATATTATGCACCACCACACAACATTTAGTTACCCAGGTGAGCTGGTGCCTGGCATATGTGCACCTGTGGTCTGTAACATAATGTATATACTTGAATATGAGATGAACTTGCACATGACGTGACCCCACTTCACAGTCTTCAGTTTGCTGGAAAATACCTATATGGAACCTACTCAAATTGTGTGTATGTAATGGTGACCCCACCATTGTTCAGGTGATATATAGCTTAAAAATCTTCTCTTTGTGCACTCCATCCCCTAAAACACAGCAGCTGTATTCATACATTTATTGTAAAAAAAAATGGGTCTTTGACACATTTTTGTTTCTTGTGTAAATTTTGTCCCAGTGACTCCTTACCAATGAGCTGCAGTATTTAATATCATCAGCCCCATTCAGTTAAGTCTCCAGGCTGTCTCAAGTGATGTGAAATGTATTTCTCCCACTGCTATATTTATTTCTCTTGTTTTGTACTTGTGTAACAATGAAAGGTTTGTGTGTCAGTATTTTGTTGAGCTGCTTCTCTTTTGGCAGATTTTTCTGCCATTTCTCAGCCCAGCTGGCCAACATATGATGGTATCCCCTGGAAAGTAATTGAGCTGTCTTTTTCTGCTTTATTAATATAACCAGGTGTCCTAAAATTTTGTTTACCCAGACAGCGAAGTACGTACCTATAATTATTTTCACATGCCCTCAGCTTTTTACTGGCAGCAGTTGGCACCATTGTGGTTACACTAGCTCTCTTTCCTGTCAGCTGTTGTGTCATCACTGTGTGTACTCAATTTGCATGTTGATTTTAAAGAAAATAATGTTTCCTGGAATGTGAGTGTGAATTCAGTAAAGCAAATTCCAGGACACTTTGTATGTGGGACAGTGTAAAGGTTTATGAAACTTGAGACAGCGTGGCAAGCAATTAACTTTATTTGAGCGTCTCACAGCGATGTGGCAGAAGATGTAAATCTTCTTGGAAGTGACATTTGTTGATTGTATGTTTCCCAGCACTTTGAACGATCAGCGTGCTGGCAGAATAACCTGATATGTTAAATTACCTGCTACACAGCGTAACATTTCAGAAGACCAGAATCCTCAACATAAACACTGCGGAAGTGTCAGATCTTGCAAGAATAAGCGTTTATGAAAGAAATGTATTGGCCCTGGAAAGGGTTGTAACTGGGTGATATTAATATAGTTGGGGGAGACAGATTGGTGTGGCTTAGGCTTCATTGTTACTATGAGGTATCCACCTGGGAATCTGAGATGTCTGCAGTGTAATTAAAGTTCTGATATAGCAGCCACATAAGTATTAGCCTTAGTTGTATTTCTGTATGATGTTTTTACTGCTTTTGCAGGCAGAGATATTTCAAGAGGATTACCGACGTAAAGAGCTGTGTGGAGAGCGACAGAAGAATATGGACTCAGCATTTGAAAGTGTATACCACAGTGCACAGCAACACTTGGTGTCACGTCCTTCATCTGTAGCAGGTATGTGCACATTGAAATTTGGATAAGGACAAGGAAAGTTGACATATCTGAATACATCTGACCCCTGACACTGCAGTCTTATTGGTTCCTGACTGATGGTTGTAAACTCAGACATATTTGTTTTGTCTTCGTTAAACCGACACTTACTGCACCGTCTTTCATACACCAAGTCACTCTGTTTGACTAATACTCTGATGTGTTTCGGCCCTTGTCGTTGCGATCCTCAGGGAGTGCCGTCTCAACTGCTAACTTCGCAACATGTCAAATAGTGTCAAGCAACTGTCCAACCATGTGTTACAGAAATGTAATCTCATAATACATGATTTCTAAAGCTTCACGATTGGTCACCGAAATTACGTTAACACTTGTCACTTCAAACACATGATTTTAAAGTGTTATTTGTGCACCTAAATTTATATTGTAGTTCCTCTGCTGTGGTACTGTGCACCTTGGTGGTTTAAAAGGTAAAACGCTTAAAATGACTAATCAGCAAGGTGACCGTCATGAAGCTTTAGAAATTGTGTATCATGAATGAAGACTGCATTTCTGCAAACACTCGGTTTGACAGTTGCTTGAGACCATATCACATGTTCAGAACTAAACAGTTGAGACGGCACTCCCTGAACATGGCACTGACGAGTGCCAGAATTTGTTGGAGTATCAGTAAAACTGCGTGACTTGTTGTATGAAAGATGGTGCATTAACTGTTGGTTTAATGAAGAGAAAATAAATATGAACATAATGCACGGTATGTACAATATTAAGATAAGCCATCATGTCTGACACTTGTGTCACACAAGTATGATGGTAAAAATTGGGGTTTAGGTCGTGGAAACATAAAAGTAATTGACTGGCGACCTATTCACTTTCATTTCTGACTCATGTTCACTCAGAAGTTCATACTTTACTTCCAAAGTTAAGGCTTTTCATGATGCTTTGTTGATTTAACATTCTGTGTTTCAAATGCCCTCTTCTCCGACATAATGAAAGACACAAACTTTCAAAATTTTAAGAAACTGACAAAAAAAAGGGTGAAAGCATTGCAAAAAACTTCTCTCACTCTAGGCACAGCTGCAGACTGAGTCAGCTGAGGAGCTGCCATGCAATGTGGTTTTTCAGTTACCAGTAAACTTGGCATCGTTTGCACACACCAGGTAGTTGTTGTGGGTTGTAGTTGTTGCATGAGTAGTTGGCACCATTTTAAAAGGTCATATTGTCCAAGATGAATAGCCCAAGCAGAACAGCTATTCCTTTTGAACTGCTTGACCCTGAAGATGGAGTCACTGTGATCGTTTGAAACATCTGTAACTAGTCCACATTTTGACACAGTGTTATATGCCAGCATACATGAATGTTCAGGAGCACTGCTATGAGAAACCCAAATCTCCCACCTGTGTGGTTTACCCTACAGAAACATAAAATCCACTGTTCCTGGACAGTAAGAGTTGTACTTGCACATTGAAAGTAACCATGTTTCAGAGTCACATAGTTCAAACCCCTGGGAAGGGAAGGCACAGGACAGTCCAGCCAGGCTGAATGTTGCCAACTGTCAGATGCTCTCTGGACCACAACAGAAGCCTGCTTCACCTGTAAATGCTATCAATGTAGCAGCCACCAGCACCAACACACACATCACCACTGGGGCTGTGTGTTCTGAGAAGAAAGTTTTAACTTTAGAAGACTTGGTACAGCGGATCAACTCTCAGTACACTCTGCTTATGGATGAGATGACGATGCATGGCAGTGTACCACAAGAACCACTTGATAATGCAATTTCAGCCTCTAAGAAGGACAACGTGGTTATGGCTGGCAACACTGACCACTCTTCTGTTGACAAAAGGTCAAGTGAGGTAAAGTCATCTTTACTTGAAGTACATGATGCTGTTAGCCATGGGGAAGGGCCATCTTTATTTGGAGTACAGGATGATATTAGCCATGGAGAAGTGCCATCGTTATGTGAAGTACATGATGCTGTTAGCCATGAAGAAGGGCCATCTTCACTTGAAGTACAGGATGATGTCAGTCATGCAGAAGGGCCACCGTTACATGAAGTATGTGTTGATGTCAGTCGTGAAGAAGAGTACGCACATCATGAACAGAAAGTTACAGAGGCAGCACAGGGACTCAAAAATGACAAAGTGTTACTTGGTGGAAGGAGAAACAATGGTTATCATAAAATACGTGAAGAAGAAACAATTAATTTACCAGTGGAATGTGAAAATCATAGAGATCTTGAAGGAAACAGAGAGAGTGATGCTTTAATTGTGAGGGCAGGTGGTAAGCGATGTAGGAAACATAGGAAAGAGAAGGTTGGAAATAAAGTTCTTAAAGAACAGAATCTGGTTTCTGAAATAGATTTGACTGACAGAAGTGAAGTTGAGATCATGAGAAAAGATGATTCTATATCAGTTCTTAGCGAATACAGTTTTGACATATCAGTCTCTAAAACCAAGGAACACAGTGTAGAGTTGAGCTCAGAGACGAGCAGCTCGACATCTTATGAAGGAGTGAAAGTTGTGGTAAGTGTTTCCGAACTGACACAGAAGAAATACCACTCAACTTCTCCCACAAAGGGCGCGGTAATTTCACATGGAAATTCTCCACAGGCAGCAGAGAAGCATCATATTGTGGACAGAAAGACTGGCAAGAGGAAACACAAGCGACATGGTACATGTAGTAGAAGTGTCAAGGAGAAGGCAACTATGACAGCAGAAGATAACATAGATGTGTCTGGTAAAGGGAACCTCAAAACAGACTTGATGATTGAGAGAAGTGAAAGTAAGACAAGAGAAGATAAGGATAAGACATTAGATAAAACAAAACATTGGCAGGATGTGATCTACACCACTGCTGTTACAGATAAGGCCTTGTCAGAGGGAAGTACTTCTTACATGAGCCTGCCAGACCAATTTGTTGCTTCCAACATTCAACATCTTGAACGACTGCTGACAGCTTGGCATGATTATCAAACAGCAGGAGGTTCTGAAATATTCAGAATTAACCCTTGGTTAGCAAGTTACATTTTACGACTCCTTGCCATGAGCAGGGAAAGTGTTCAGGATCTGCATGTGAGCACAAGTGACATCTCTACACCTGATATAGAAATAAGTGTGACGGAAGGTATGGACAGCAAAACACTTCATGAAACAATTAAACAAAGTACACAAGAAAGCACAGAAATGAAACAGGCAGCAGAAAATAAAATTGATACTTATCAGAGATCTGAGTTACATACTGTAAAACATGTGGTAAATGCTGTTAAAGATAAGAGGAAAGGAATGACAGATGATGTTCCAGTGTATCACAGAGCTGCAAATGACAATAGACGGGCCTGTCATGTTACATCAGTACGACAGGTGACTGGACCTTATTCCTTCAGTGAATATGGACATGGTGATACTAAGATACAAAGTACCTTGACTCCAGAAAAAATGCAGAATTCATGTAAAATTACAGACACAGAATTACATAAAAAAATGGGTGGCCTTGAAGGTGTTGTAAAGAAACATGGGATCATTCAGGAACAACTGCATAGCTCCTGTAGGTGTGATGATGATTCATGTGAGTGTGATATGAAGACACCACCATTTGTCTCAGTTATTTCAGACATGAGTCTTGACGAATATAAACAATTTAAATTCCCAGAAATATTTTCAAATTATTCAGAGAAATGCTCGGAAAGAATTTCACATCTTACTCAGAAAATAGAGCAAATTCGTGGTGAGAAAAAGAAGCTTATAGAATCATCAGGAAGCTGTAGCAGCAGTGTCAGTAGTAGCAGTGCCAGTAGCAGCAGTGCGAGTAGCAACATTAGTGGATTTGACTCAACAAAATATTTGAGTCCACCTGAGATGTCTGTTGTGATGCCACATCTTCCAAGTAAAGACAAAGGACCCTTCAGGGTAGAGGTTTCAGATCAAGAAGCTGGCATTGATGTTCCTTGTGTCTATGATGCAGGTAACCAGCAACACGTGTTTCAAAACAAAGAGCCCCCGAACTGCACATCCTTTCTCAAACCAAGTGATGGAAATGAAAACAGGGTGCAGCAGCAGCATTCTCAACGGAACCGTACTCATGTTCGTCCACCGCCTTGCCTCTGGAAATACAAATTACAACGGTTGGTATTACTATGTTTTAGTACTCTTTGTCTTCCTCTTTTCTGTCTAAAAGCTTAAAAATTTAAATACACAGAAGTGTAATTTTACCTGTTGCTTTATATTGGTGTGAGCCTTGGTCTTTCTTGCGAAGACTATAACAGGGACTAAGGAAGTTTGAGAATAGGGTGCTGAGGAGGATATTTGAACTTTGCAGGAATTAAGTAGCAGGAGGTTGGAGAGAATTCTGTAATAAGGTACCAGTAAAATTGTACCTGTCTACACCTTAAAGGCATGTGAGGGAGTGGTGTTATTGCTTTGTGCATCCCTAATCATGGCACTAGACGGGAGTGAGTGGTAAGCTTTATACCCCAGCCGCTTCACCCCCAGAGAAGAAGCCCCATGTACCCATTGAGTAGGAAGCTGGGTGGGCCCCAGAGCTGCTCTGGACACTTCATAATTTGTTCTCTTCACAAACCACTATTAGGGTGATTATATAAAGGAACATGATTATGTGGGCAAATGCATGTAGCATGCATGGGAGAGATCAGAGTTCCAATTAGTTGTACTGAGGGACTGGACTGCTTGCAAGATGTAGGTATAGGTGGAAGCTTAATATTAAATAGTTTTAAAACAGGATGGTAAGTTGTGGACAGGATTTAAATGCCTCAGGAAGGGTACCAGTGGCAACTTGTAGTGAACGCAGTGGTGACGCTACAAGTTTTGGTGAAGTCAAGGAATTTCAGCCTGAGTGATTAATAAACAGGTTTTATTATGTTCATGAGCTTTGTGACATATTTTGTTGTTCTCATTTTGTTGTGGCATGACACACAAGAATTGTGTCCACATACGTGCCACACTAATGGACTATGGCCAAAATTGTGGTCTTTCTGCATCCTATGACTGACTGAATCATGCCTGAACTGAATGTGTAAGACTGTCTACAGTGTGTCATATGTGGAAACCTTGACAACAGCCAATCAGAGCATAACTTGCCTTTTTCATGTTATCTTTTTCTCTCCTGTTTACTCCCCTTACAATGACCATGAGAAATGTGCTTGTTGTGCTAATGCAATGAAGGGGTTCCCTTTATGTCATTGCTTGGCGGGGTTATGTGGTGCTTAGACTGCACGTGACACATGTGCACAAACTGAACGCCTCTTCTGCTCCAAATGCGTGCCTGAGGTTATACTGTTTAGATCGACGGTGCCTTGATAATTTTAGTGTTTAGCTAATGAATTGTGTTGTGGATGATCAGAGTTCTTGCAACACGTCTAACAACTGCTCTCGACACTTCAGTGTGTCGTGGCACATAGTTGGAGAAGCACTGGTCTAGTGCATGTGTGGTAGCCAATTTGATTTCTGCGTTGACACCTCTGCATTCTGTGCCAGGTGGGCATTTTATTCATCACTGTTAGTTGGAGAGAACATTTAATCTTAGTGCACCTGAACAGGTGTTTGCTGGATAGAGAGTATTCATTTGCAGGACTTCTTTAAAGTACTGTTGTTGATTAACAGGAACATTGTTGATCTAGTCAGTTGTGGTGCTTGGGAAACTCAAACATTTATAGTAACTGATTTATTTTATGTGAAAATATATTGGGATGAAGTGTAGTTGTGTCTTGTGCCTGCAATTTAATACTGTTACTTTCTTTTGTGTTCCCTCCAGTTAGAGCTGTGCATAATTTTCACTATGCTTGTTGTAAACCGAACAAAGAAATGCCAACCAGTGGAAAGTGGTTGATGGGGGAACATATTTTTGAGAGGACTTGACATGTTTTCTCCATAAGGTTAGCCTGGACATAAGGAAATCTAATCTTGATCTTAGAGTCAAAATATTCTCATCAGTTGAGGGCAGTAAGTATCATGGAAGAAATATTGCTGAAATGTTTGTAAATAATATGATGCATCAACAGGGCTATGTAAGAGGACATTGTACAGAATAATGGAACAAATGAATCACAGGTTCAGTGCTGGACAAGACGAAACAATGGAAACATCGTGTTTTAACTGAAGAAAAATTGGATGATATTGGCACTTAGATTGCAGAAACCTGTAAAACAGCGTTGTTCCTCGTGGCTCTGAGAAGTTGAGTTTTTGGTCATAAGAGGGTGGAAATGACAGGGGGATGGAGAAAACTGTATAACAAGGAACTTTATAATTTATACTGTTCACCGGATGGTACAGTATGACACTGCAGAGTTTGAGATGGACAGGGCATGTAGTGTGCAAGGGGGAGATGAAATATGCTTACATAATTTTAGGAGACCTTATGAAAGGGACTATTTGGCAAATGTAGTCATGGATATCAGAATAACATTAAAGTGGATATTAAGGAAATAGGATAAGGATGTTTAATGCATTGAATTTGTGCACACTATTGTTTCATTTATACTTCTCTAAAGCTCTTACTTTGATGTTTCACAACCAAAATTTTACATGTATTTATTATTTCTCCCCTGTATAATGTGTATGCTTTGCCAGTCTCATCTTCCTTGGTTTGATTACCAAAATAACATTCAGTGAAAGGTACAAATCATGGAGCTCCTCACTGTGCATTTCTCTCCATCCTCCTGTCACTTCTTTGCTCTCAGCTACACAAATTCCCCTCAGCACTGTTCTGAGCCATTTTCAGTCTGTGTTCTTCTCTTAGCTTGAGACAAAGTTGTAGCCCAGATAAGAAGCAGCTGCAGATTTTCAGGTGTTTGTGGTCATTCTTGTTCAAATGATGGTTATATTTCAGATGTGACAGACAGTGTGCAGTAATGTTTGTTCCATTGTCTACCTGTGTGTCTCCCACTTTTGTCCATGAACAGGACCATTCTTGGAACTCAGCTCCTGGCTATGTACAAGCCTTATCCCCTTTTCTCCTTCTGTAGCTCTGAATGGCAAAATTCCCCCCAGACTTTTTATATAACCAACAAATTCCTTCTTCTCAGTTATTTCATTATCCACTTGAACCAAATTCAGTCACCCTGCAGATGGAGGCAGTACATTCCTCTGAATTGTCAGACCAGACATTTCTGCATGGTGTAGAAACCCAAACATGACCTTAACCCTTAGGCAACTAATGTCATATATATATGGAGCACCTATTCTTGATGTTTCTAGATCACACACAATGACGCACCACAGTCGGTAGGTCTCCTCTGGACGAGTGATCAGCTCGTCGCAGAGACCTCTACCTGACAACACACGACACTCACAACAGACAAATATCCATGCCCCCGGTGGGATTCGAACCCACGATCTCAGCAGGCGAGCGGC
>Ga0268261_10000596_pt1 | contig 23083 bp, 25 predicted proteins | sample TergutNc150P1_FD_190353 | JGI IMG/M metagenome (GOLD analysis project Ga0268261, IMG submission 190353) | Nasutitermes corniger P1 segment gut microbial community from laboratory colony in Florida, USA - Nc150 P1 (SPAdes) (version 2) | ecosystem: Host-associated > Arthropoda: Insects >...
AAAAAAAAAAAAAAAAAACACATGGGTAGAAGCAATACATGCCTAGAAAGTTTCACTTCAGATAGCCATTACTAAGAGCATGTAACACATATAAGCTACCACCTACTACACATGTTGGTAAATGTATTTGTTCACAAGCCAAATGAGATATTACATGTTTTGTGATAGGCTGGGAAAAAGATCATATTATGCTAGGCCTGAAACAGCTATTTTAAACATCTCTGAAATGAATAAAAGCAGATAACCATCTTTATGATTCATTATCAGGACTCATCAAATTAATGCAACTAATGGTGCTGCTTACACTTTCTGACAAGTTCTCCACTATTTGGTGCAAATACAGACATTGAAATTGCACAATCCTGCTGCCCAGTGTTCATCTGTCATCTGTATTCTCCAATCTGATTTTGTTTACTTCACAAAAGAAAATGATTGTTCATAGCTCATGAAGACTGACAAATCTATGTCTTCTTTCCAAAATCTTAGAAATGTCTGTATGTGGAATCAGGCAACAGTCCAAAAAATCAGAATTCTTCACAGAATGGGATTCCTCCTTTACAATCAGGCAAGTAGATCAGACTACAGCAAGATTATGTACAGCCTCTTCAACATCAAAGGAGAAATAAATCAACCATTAAGTTTTTTCCCTGCTTCCCTGATATCCTTAACCATCCTCAAAATCCTTGCGTAGATTTATAAGAATCTTACTACTGATCAACAATGCCAGAACTTATAAGTGTTATGTGCAAAGCAATAAATTTTGCAAATTTATTTCCTTTACTTGTTTTAATATTATAACCAGCTTTATTTTGAAGTCTGTGTAATTCGTGACTAAGCAGGAATGCCAGGTCAAGGTCCCAATTTTTACCTTTCAATTGTCAGTACATTAGATCTTCAAATTTTCCATCCTAGATCATTATTATTTCTTCATGTAAATCCTCCACTATCTTCAAGACTTCACTTGAGCTCAGCCACTGAACACTCAAATAGCACAATACTTCATTATGTTAAGCATCCATCTGTTATAGGAGGGAAATGAAACACCTGTGGTTCAGACCCCTCACTAGTATAAAATTCGAAAGCTCTGCAACTGTGAATTCATATCATTCATATCCAAATGTTTTGCAGTATGCGTCCTGATAACTAACATGGCAGAAAAACAATATTTTCCAATGTGGATATATTTCATATATAGCATTTTGCATAATTTTAAAAAGGCACAGCTTTTCCCTGTCAAATTCAGTGATCCAGCAGTGGTTGCACTGAATAACTTGCTCAGTGAGAGCCAATGCTGAAATGTTCAGTCTTTTGTGCAAGTCCTCACCAGTTCCCCATCCTATCCTTGCTTCCATGAAAAATACAACAGAATTCCTTCAATCTGGCAACCATAGGAATGAAAAGGTGTCAATTAACAAGTATTGCGGATTATCAAACAGTACCTACACTGACCTAAGTTTTTACATGCAGCTTTTGTTACTGCTCCTATACATGGACTGTACAACTGATCAGAGGATTATTCCATTTGGATATCTCCTTCAGCTGCTGGTTCTTTAAATTTTTCAGGCAGCCCTCAGAGAATGTGTACTTGCTAGTTATTTTTATTTCATCATACAAAGACACAGCTTTTCCAACTATAATACATGCAGTCATGGGTTTTTCTTTGCAACACATTGCTGTAAACCACTTATACAACACCTGCCCCAGTTGTGCAAATTTAGGCTCTTTCAATATGTCACTTTTATAGGTCCTTTACACTCACATGATGCCATAAACAATCATAACTGGCCATTCCATTTCTTTATATCATAGATAGTCGACAATCCAATGTTGTGTGAAGCCACAACTTCTCTTGGACTCTCATCATTTCCAAGCCCCCTAATTATTTCAAGTTGAAGAGTTAAATTCAGTTGTTTCCTCCTGTCTGCAGTGCCTTGTTTACTCACATTTGGATCTTTAGAGGCCATTATAATAGCTCAGTGGACTCAGATAACCCAAGATACAGTCGTGGAATCTGTACGTGCACTGACAGTTATGGATGGCAGGAATTTCTGGTCATGGAACTACTTTCTCAAGTGCCAGATTCAATGAATTCTGCCATCTTAAGTAATGCTATTAACTTGTTCACACTCCTTCAACTAATGACACTAAGAAAAACCTTTTCTTGGCCACATATGCAAAAATGGCTTTAACTTAGCAGATTTTTTAATGCTGAGTTTAAAACTGACCTCAAAAGTTGTCTTTTGCATGTTAATTTTGAGTGAATTAAAAAGGAAATGTGGATGAAGTTAAAGCTGAAACTTTCAAGTCAAACTCACATAAAATGTAGCAACTGATAATCTTTACTTATATTTCTTCCCTGGAGTATCCCTTACTGAAGGTCAGCAGCAAGCCAACATGCTGGGGCTCCACTTACCTTGGAACCCTTCTCCATCATGGTTCTACTTGACGAAAACATGCCTCATGATTCTTCATCAATAGCAACAAACTTTGTTATAAAAAAAAATCAGACACTAATCCAGAATACTTATTGTAATTTTTAATGTCATTTTGCAACCCATAACTTTCTAAGCACTGAGTTCTTCAACAGAGTGCATTTCTGCCCCAACTTTCTGAGGTAATTTATAATGCCTTAAAAGGAGCTCCTTCAATTTAACTTCAGTTCCATGAAGCAGGCTGACACACATTATTCCCACAATTCACTGGCCTATACACATACCTTCTTGAATCTGGCAACACTGAGCGTCAGAAGTTGCAGTTTCAAGTACAAGAAACGACTAACATTTTGATCCATATCCTTAAAAACTGTTTACTAAACCAACTTTAATATGTAGCAGTAACAGAACTTTTTCTGAATTAACCAAAGGTTGTCTGTAGGCCTTCTCTGCCAAACAAATACAACATTTCTGTAAAATAAAACCTGCCTCTGAAAATGCTCTACATAAGGATGGTAAATACTTAAAACTGCTGTTAAAATTGATGTGGTTAGTATATCATACAGACATTCAGTACAGTATAACAAAAATTCTGCAAGAATAAATATGTTTTTAGTTTATCAACAATCAGGGCAAAGTTTCTTTCAGATTTAACAGAATAGGGGATGTAGAAGGGTAAAGAATTGTTAGCTGTGGGTTTACAGTGCATCAGCTGCAGAAGATACGTGAGACACTCTATCAGACAGGCCATGTACAGTGTTTCCAGCATAAGAAGTTTACCAACAAGCTAGTAGAAAATAACTTTTTATATAGAAAAACAACTTATAAGGAAAAAATTCAAATCATGTTCATTTTGTGGATCAACTTTTGTATTCTGATCCCAAGCAATATTACATAAATCATAATGATAAGAGGTGTATATTATCAGGGCCATCTGGATACACAGCTATGTTCTTGCGAAAAAAAAAAAAATCATAAAACACAAGAGTCATAAGGGTCTACTAAAAAATTGTGAGTCCACAGTCATTTGTTGTTTTACCTCACTTGCGCCCTTAACAAATTCACTGCCATAGTCGACCTCAGTCGATTTAATAATTCATGCTTCAAATTGCCAACGTCGACCTTAGTCGATCTAAGTTTTCAATCGCACTCTTTCAGCTTAAATTAGCTGATCTGTCATTATAGGCGGGAAACTTGTACAGCAGCTTCAGTATATCTAGCTGATGTTATCTTTATCCCTTTCATAGTTTATTATGCTTACATTGCGATATAATGAACCCGTGTTTATCCTTATGCTCTCTGGCTGCAGTCTATAAAGAATCTTTTATACATGAAGTTGTGTATGTGTGACAGTTTATACTTCTCAGTGCAACATGGCATCTAGGAAAAGAAAAACAATTGGATTTAGAACTGTAGAGGAATTAGCCGATGCGGTGAATGAAATTGTAAATGACAGTGATTCAGATACAGATAATATTCCCAAATTTTCAAGTAGTGAAGAGAGTGAATCTGAAAGTGCAAATGAGAATGATAATGAGAGTAACATTTCAATACCGGGCCCTAGCGGCAGACAGATAGATGTTACCCCAACTACAGGGTTTTCTAAAAATGATAGTCAACCAAGAATACCACCCTTCATAGGCAATCAGGGCATGCAATTTGCAGTTGAAAATGAAGCAGATGTGATGAGTTATTTTGACCATTATATTCCTCCTGAACTCACTGAAATAGTAGTTGACCAGACAAATTTATGTGCACAACAACAGATCGCGATAATGCCTTGCCCCGTTACAAAACATGCACGTAGTGAAGAATGGAAACCAGTAACAGTAACTGATATGAAAAAATTCCTTGGTTTGATTTTTGTAACTGGTATAGTCCAAAAACCAAAATTGGAATTGAACTGGTCAACAAGAGGAAATTTCAGACTCCAATATTTCAACAAACAATGTCTAGGAACAGATTTCAACTTATCCAAAGGTACCTTTACTTCAATGACAATAATGCAGCAGGAACAAACGAAGATCGTTTGTACCGTCATCATCATCTGACGAGTCGCAAGGCTTGAGCAGAACACCTACACCTACTCCAACAAAACGTGCCCCAAAAAATGATCCCCCTGGCAGGCTTGATAAAAAACTAAAGAATCACAAACTGGTCCATATTCTACCCACAAAAAATAATAAAATGCCAACACGAAAATGTCAAGTGTGTGCGCAAATAAATATCAAGAAAGAAACTAGATTTCTCTGTGCTCAGTGTGGTGTTCCTCTGCATCCAGAAGGCTGCTACACACGATATCACACGCTGAAATATTACTGAAGGTAAGTTCTAAATTTCAAGTCTTTATCTCATATAGTTTTCGTGTAAATATTTTTTTACTGAAATCATGATAGAAGGGGCTGTAGACCCTTTAAATGGCCAGCATTTTAGTGCCCCTGGGTATTTAAATAGCTGGCAGTGCATGTGTTAACCTCAGAGTTCTCATTACGATCTTCAAAGCTCACAAGTCATAGCAATGCATCAACTACTAAAACAAAATCTTTGAACTACATTTAAAGAACAAATCTTGCTACAAATCACAGAACTGAATGAACAGTCAATAGGTTGCAAGAAGGTGACAAAGTGGTCCACAATCGATTGTCAACTATTTTACAGTTCAACCATAACTATAGAACAATGGTTGTCAAGCAAAAAATGTATGAAATTGGAAATTTTTGTATAGAAATCCAAAAGAAATTAACTTACACAGTGGGCCAACATTTATATGAGGACTTCATATGCCAGGAAATTTAACATTATTCTGATGGTAGATTTGTCAGGTCTTCAAAAATCTAACTTTTTACCCAGGAAATTTTTTATCAGGATACCTCTTATCCTGAGAACACTGTACATTATTAAGCTAATAATTTTAAGTAGGACCCCCTGATGGAACAGTTAAAAAAGCATGATCAATGCCTTGTAGAAAGAATAAAATTGGACTTATAACATCACAGTCACTGCATAATGTTTCAGTGACAAGGTGGCAAGTGAAACCAGTCAGGTCAACTAAAATGTGTTGAACACTCAGGTATATATTACAGGGGATACACACAGGAGGAAGGCACATTCCTTCACAGATGGTGGTCGAGTGCGATGCACGTGAAAAGAGAGGGGAGGGGTGGGAGCATGCATGTGTGCACCCACATGCAAGTATATACATACATATACACATACACATATACAGGGACATTTTTATAGATGTAACAGGTACTTCACAGTCCCATTTTCTGTATCTGCCAATTCTTCCTTCCTCACAAAACACAGAAGCACAGCACATTCTTACCTCATGCTGCCACTGAGCATTAGGTGTGTCTGGATTGTTCCCGCCTGGCTCCTGTGTTCCACATGAACCACAGACTGCACACTCTTTACAATGCCATCGACCACTTGGAACTCGACGAAGTCCAACACAGTATATGTGGTACCTGCAACAATGTGTCCAACTTGTGACAATTTTTTTAGGTGTCCATGGTAATGAGGATCCACCTTATGACTGCTAGGTTTGAAAACCTGGTAGGCTACAGCCATCTAAATAGGAAGCCATCATCATAATGTCCTAAAATGTTCATAATGTCCTGCCAAACTACATAAGTCATGTCAAAACCCAGAAGATCATAATCTGGTAAGTCATACTTACGTTATTGTTATATGCTTCTGAAAATTGTACATTACACATAGAATTACTTTGTTTCTGAATTCTTTATTTATGTCCCAGAAAAAAACATGTTGCTGAAATTGGATCTTCCACCTGCAGGTGAAAGGCAGAAGATTCTGGACCTATTTTTATTGGACACAACTGAACAGATGCCTGCCAAACTTTCAACTAAAGATAGAAACAGATCCAGTATCATAAACAATGTGCTGTTTTTGGAACACTACATGACAGAGAAAGCTCAGACACCAAGGTTTCCTACCTACTTATGTAGTTCAATATACAGTGAAACTTTGATTTTACATTTCCTGAATCTAGTTTTCCTTGATTCTATGCACACTGCATCTCCCACCAAAACTTCCATAATGACAATGTCAAATTTTCCTGAAAGATATGTTGGCACTATCTACCCAATTCCTCCATTATACTCCACCATGGAATTTCTTCACAATGGGGAAACTTGTAACACATCACACATAAGTAAAATGACTTTTTCCATCATCTTAAAAACACATACACCACACTACATACACACAATGTTTTGAAAGCTACTGCTTTCTTCTTCAGGGGAACACACAGGCTTTTAGGTAAAATCGGCACATACCTTCTAAATGAATCATACCTTCATGTATGAGACTCATCCACACACATATTAAATATAAAAAAATGCATATCATTACATGTCATATAGTACTACAAATAATTATGTAAATTAAAAACATGTCATAAAATTCATGGAAATGTATATATATGTGGGTGGTCTGAAAAGTTCTTGGCCTCAACCACAGATGGCAACAGTATCGGCAAGATTTTTTTTCCTAAGTTGGTACACCTGTCATAAGCATCCATGTGAAAATGCAAGATATTCTATCAAGTAGTTTGTTTTATACAGCTGTCTGAAGCAGGAGTGTTGTCTGTATCCCTTAAAATGGATAAAATTGAGTATCGTGCAGTTATAAAATTCTTTGTAAAAGAAGGTTTAATGCCAAATGAAATTCATTCGAAGGAAGTTCATAAAAGTTTATGGGGACTCTTCTCCTTCATTTTCAACAATTAAAAAATGGGCTGCCGAGTTTAAATGTGGCCATACCAGCCTTGAAGATGATCCATGTGAAGGACATCCAAAAAGTGCAACATCATCAGAAATCATTGAACAAGTGCATCTTATGGTATTGGCTGACTGGCGGATGAAAGTGCGTGAAATTGCTGAGACTATAGGCATTTCAAAAGAATGTGTAGGATATATTTTGCATGAAGAATTGGATATGAAAAAGCTTTGCGCAAGATGGGTGCCACGCGTGCTCACAGCAGATCAAAAACCCACTTGCATGAAAATCTCTGAACAGTGCTTGCAGCGGTTTAACAAAAATGAAACTGATTTTGTGCGTTGATTAATTACTATGGATGAGACTTGGATTCACCATTACACACCAGAACCCAAACGGCAGTCAAAACAGTGGACAGAAGCCCGTTGTTCAGCACCAAAGAAGACAAGGTCAGTTCCATCAGCAGGAAAGGTCATGGCATCAGTGTTTTGGGATGCTGAAGGCATTTTGTTTATTGATTATCTTGAAAAGGGTAAAACAATAACTGGAGAATATTAATCCAATCTTTTAACCAGACTAGACAAAAAAATTCATGAGAAAAAACCTGGTCTGCAAAAAAAAAAAAATCATCTTTCATCAGGACAATGCACCTGCCCACAAGTGTTTTGGCAAAAATTAAGGGATCTGCACTATGAATTGTTGGAACATCCAGCCTATTCCCCAGATTTGGCTCCCTCTGACTTCTGTCTCTTCCCAAAACTCTTCCTCGCTGGTCAGCGTTTTTCTTCAAATCAAGAGGTGATTGCAGCTGTAGAGGGGTATTATGCAGATCTTACGAAGAACCACTACAGGGACGAGATAATGGCACTGGAGCATCGTTGGAATAAATGTATTAGTCTTAAGGGAGATTGTGTTGAAAAATAAAAATAATTTTGAAATTATAAATTCGTTTTTTGTTAGGCCGAGAACTTTTCAGACCACCCTCATACATAAAATAAAATAGCTTTAAAACTTATATGTAATTTAGTAAACACAATCAGCACTCTCTATTGGTGAGGTACAGAAACACACATAACTCAAACATCCAATAGCAATCTACATCTGTATATCTAACCTCACATTACATAATCTGTTAATTCCTTTTTTATAAGTGGCAGCCACATAGGTGTTATATCTACATCGGATTGGTTAATAGGGTTATGAGTCGCTTCTCTGTACTTTCTATAAATAGTATTGGATTCAGACTGTAAAATACCTCTCTGGTTCTAATCAATCCGACCGGCTTCTTCAAAATCATGTGCGGCCAATTTTGATCAATCAAAATACCAATGCCTAATGTTATATAAAGTTCCTTTATCCTAACACCCAGTGTTCTGCTTGTCTCACCTATATATTCTATATCACACTTGCATGGTATTCTATATATACACTGTGGTTTATCTCTTAAATCATTTGGTTTCATTTTTCTTAAGAAACCCGCTACGGTATTTTTTGTTTTGAACAGTGTTGTTATGTTGTATCTACTCCCAATGCTTTGGAATTTCTCAGACAGTGCTTTAATATATGGAACTGATAACATACAAGCTGGTTTACTGTCACTACATTTTTGTGTTCTATGTTGAGGTTACATGGTTAGTTCTTCGCATAACTCCATATAAATGTTGACTACAGGTGATAAGGGACTGCCCACTGCCATACTGTCTTTCTGTTATCAACTTCTCATTAAACTGGAAGTAAGATGTCTTCAAACATGAATACAAAAAGAGGGTCTTTCCCCTTTAATTTTGTCATTTAAATAAGTTGCAGTCACCCTTCAATCACAGATAAAGTGCCTAAATGGACAACACCAAGTCCCACTAAGGCATGCATTGCCAAACAGTCACAAGTGTAGCTCACAGAGCATCAGTTACAGTTACAATGCAAACTTCAAACTAATGCCAATTAACCATACCTAAAAAGTGAATAACTGAAATGCTGCAAGAAACATCAGGCTTTCAGAAGCACATATCTGAAGGTGGACAAAACAAAATACAGCTGATAAATGTAAACACCTGAAAATGCTTCAGGAGACTTAAGTATGGCAGGAAGTTTTTCAATTTGTGCACTTTACAGGAAAAACTGGAATGTCAATTATAGTTGTGACAGTAAAATATAAAGTACATAAACTTGGTCAATCATCAGTTCAAGACCAGTACAGGTCTGTGTGTGCATATGGTGCAAGGGAACTGGTTCTCACTTCATCAACTTCACTTTGACAACAACAAACCTCCAGGAACATTTCTGTCAGCAGCAATGGGCATCAATACTATCTGGAAATATCTTGTAAAATCTGATGTAAATTATAACACAATGGCTGCCCTCAACAGTACAGAATGAGGTGCACGGGAAAGAAGTAAACTGAATTACATTTTTAATGTACCACAGTATACCATATCATATTTAATCTTTAGGTGCTGAAATGGACAATTCTTTCCATCATTTTGTATGGGTATGACAGTCAAAACAAACACAACGAATTTTCACATTTAATATAATGCTGGCTGGACATTATGTGAATGTAAATATTATGATTACATACTACAGGCTTAAACTAATCTTGTTGTCATGTCTCATGCCAAGGGGCATATAGGGGTGCAAAGGTAATATACCATGCAATGGTTTATTCAACACACTTCAGAGTTCTATAATCAGCCTCCTGCTACAGCACCTGTATATTCAGGTGCCCCAGGCACCCATTGAACACAAACTTGGTAGAATGAAGACACAATTTATATGGGCTGAGAGCAGAATTTGTGTACTTTCTGGGAACTGAATCCTCATCTTCCATCTAATAGTTGCATATTTTATTAACTGCTTTAGCTTGTCCCTTTACTTAAAGAACAATTTACAGGATGGATTTCACATTATATTTGTCCAAAGCTGCCATTTGTAGCTATCCTTAGGTATTCTATGCAAGAGTGAAACCTAGCACAACAAAGAAAAAGTACATGATGCATTGTCAGAAGCAAGTTCCTTGCTACGGAAGTTATTATATACCTTACCAGTAGATATTCTCTATAGGCAAATGTCTCCTTTAATGGCTGGTTATGACTTACCACCTAAAGCTGTGCCTTTATATGACAGTCTTTGAAACATCCTGATATGCACAGCCCAACATTACACTTTTCTCACTTTGACTGAATCCGGTGTCTCTTCTTTGTGTGTGTAGGACAGGCTATACAGTACATCCTTGTTTCAGTTATAGCACACACCAGAGTTGACGACTGCTCTCCTCCAGGCGACCAATTTGCATTGACAAGCCTGATAACCTACTTACAGATTGTAGTGGGCATGGCTGCAGTCCAGCAAGCTGTAACATATTCCTTACATGTGTCAGTCTAAAGTCTCTGTGTGAAAATTTGGAATCACAGGACTCGAGGAGAATGTGGCTGTTCAGAATTATGAGGTCAAGGAGACAAAAGATCAGTTTCCTTGTTCATTTCCACGTATGGCGACTGATACAGGAGGTGTTTCCCATCCTGTCACATTTGTTTTCTTAACCCAAGTGTCAATTGTAATCCTCCACAATGGCCAGCTTCAGGGCATTTCCACTCTCCTCACAAAAGTTACCTTCTGCTGTGGATTATGAATATCTGACAGCATGTGCATATCACATTTGTCCTTACAAACCACTGCTGTCATGTCACCACTTGACCTGACCCTTACATCGTTCAGTGTCAGTTTCTGAATCTTGCTTCTGAAGTCCTCTGACATTCCTTTATGGTTCAGTCTAATTGTACAGCAGCAGTTTATTTTTTGTTTTTTCAGATCGATATATAGGTCAGGAGAAGAAAAGTAACTGTCCATATATAACTTATGGCCACACCTCTTTACTCATTTTGTCAGTTGTGGAGCATGGGTCACTGTCACGTCTCTTGCGGCATGTTTTCCGTATTTCTCTGCATACACTTCCATGTCATATGTGTAGCCAGTAGTGTCACTAAGTTTGAAAGATATACTGCTTAAATACAACCTTCCCTTTGAAAATTACAATCACCTCATGAAATGCCAAATGTTAACAAGGGTTGTAAAATTCTGAAAATGCAACGTGAAGAACATAAAAAATTTCCCTTATTTTCCACAGTCTGTAATAATTTTCGTCATTCCTGTCAATTTCTTTTTCATTGAATGCAAAATGCCAGTAACGTAAGATGTGCAGGAAATGGTAATGAGGTAGAAAAGGTGTGAAGAATTGTTTTGCCCTTGTCCAACAGTCCCTGAGTCTATTATGTATGTTATGGCCCATATGTAAAACAACAGCTAGAAACAGAAACATTTCAGAATTTTTTGTCTGGAAATGGGTTTGGTCCTTTGTTACGTCTGTCCACATTGCTGGTAGTATCTGTTAGCTTCTGTCACCAGCGGATCGATAACAGATGTAAAATACAGAATGATGCTCAGAAGAAACGAACCCTTATTTATGTGTGGAGCTTCATTGTTTCTTGCCCCTATCAACTGATGGACATATGTCTGGTTAGCCTTAGACCACAGCCCCCACTTCACAATCTGTTGCTGCACTGGTGGCGTTGATACGTTCTTCCTCACTGTAATAATCTTCATCCTCATCTGATTCTGCATCTTCAACATCCTCATCTGAATTAGTATTACAGATCAATTTGGACTCAAGGTCATCATCACAAAGTTTTCTCCTGGAAGCCATGGTACTTATACAACACAAATTTCACAAATGACAAATTCATGGCATTGTGCGAAAAAAACACTGAATGACTGGGGCAGTAGTAAAAATATCAAGATATATGTGTTCCCTTGCAGAGGCCTAATTCATCGCAAACCTCTATCAGCAGACCCTCACACAAACCTTTTCTCCCAACAGTGAGGAAGAATTCAGGAGAGAGGAGCCTGATTTTAAGGCTAAAGAGAACAAAGTATAACATGCTACTAAAATTTATGTCTTTGAGAAAAGTTATTCTTTTTCAAACTGCCCGACACTATTTTACAATGAACAATGATACAAACAATATTGTCCTCCATGCTTTACTTCAGTAAATGCAATTTGCTGCACAGACTTATCTTCATTGTTGTTCAAGATATTCAAAATTTTCCTAAACATTGCAAGAACCATTTAAATCCCCAGAGAAAATTATGATCCACTGACAATACAGGGTATTTAAATACCAGGCTTTCAACAGTTAATTTCCAGAGCTACATAAATTTTCATTTCCTTCATTTTATGTTCTTTTAGAAATACAAAATCAAAGTTTCACTGTAATTGTAACTGCAGTTCTTTCTTACTGTTATATTCATTCCACATTTTCAAAGAATCAAACTTCTTGGAAAAATGAAATTCTCTCCAAAGACAGCAAATTTAGTGTTTTATACCTTTATCTTAAACTTTGACACACTTTTACACTAACGGACACCTAAAGCAATGAAACCATTACCCTCTATCACACATATCACAAAACAGCATCTTATCTTCATCAGCTGGATCTTTACACTGGATGCAGGTCTTGCAGTCTGTGCATTGCCAATCATAACGTTTGATATGAGGAACCATGTCAAGTGTGAGGTCCAAACAGCTTGGATGACCTATATGAGAATCAAAGCACGAAAGGGTTAATTACTATGCCCTCTTGAAAGCTACAGCATGGAAGAAATTTTACGTATTATTAGGGTAAACAAATCAAGGAAGACAAGACAGAGACAGTGCATGTAGCTTAACAGGGGAGATGAAAAAATGCATATAAAACCTTAAGTGGAGAATCAGAAGTGTGCGGACAACTTGCAATACCTAGAAACAGATGGGAGAATAATATTAACACAAGGGTAAACTCACTTTATTTAAGCAACAAGTTTACATAACCTAAAGGCATGAAAAGGAATAAGCAAGGTTACAATATCAACATTTGGGATTTCAGTGTAGTGTTAATTTAACCTACTTGTTTGTAAATGCAATAAAAATAAAAAAGTGAGGCTTTGGTATGCAAAATTTGAGATTCAAACAGCGGGTGTTGATGAAGATTCTAGTTGTCTGGTACATTACATTATGTAGACTGGCATATGGTTAGTTACCTGTTGGTACCTTGGGATATAATATAGTGGGGAATTGCAGGAATTGGGGAGAGGGTGCTCTGGTCTGTGCATCACAAGAGAAAGGATGGAGAAATGAGTAGCTTTGCTTTTTCCATATCATGGTCTTTGAATCTGTGATGGAGGAACCTAGACACAGAGTTGTACAATGTTGGATTCGGGGTTCTCTTGATGAGGATTGCAGTCATTAGAAGTATAACAATCACAGTAAATCCAGTCAGACACAATCATTGTTTATTCTAGTATCATTTCAACAACATGTTTCGGCCTAACAGGCCACAATCAGGTTGAACAAGGATAAAAAAATATATGTACTTACTTGATGTGGAAATTGAGATCTCAACTCCTTACAATTTTAATCTTTAATTATTTTAAATTTTTAACATTTTTTTATATTGACACTGTTATAATCCAGTCCTTAAAACAGAAACATAATTACTCAGTTCTCATGGTTGTTGTTCCTCCTGTATTAGACACCCAACATAACAATATTAAATTTTAAAAAGTCAAAGAGATCTCAATTTCCACATAAAAAATGTACATATTCTTTATTCTTGTTCAACTTGATGATGGCCTTTTAGGTCAAAATATGTTGTTGAAGTGATACCAAATAAATAATTATTGGGTCTGCTTAGATTTACTGTGATTCTTATTATATGAAATATGATGTGGATAAATCATCTTAATATCTTTGAAACATGATGCCATGTTACCTTGCAGCTGTCTACCAGATGAAGAATTGAATCTTCATGCTTCTTCTAACATAAAAAGCAAGTTCTTTGAAACTTCATACAACTACCAATCTCTGTAGTGTGGTCAAATCAGCCACTGCATTTAGTTCTTCCTTTATTCTGTAAATTCACGGACACAGCAGAACTGAATTACTTACCACTGGATGTGCACTGGGCACAATGAATAAGAACCTCTGACTGTCCATCTTTGTTTTTGGTGTGGTCTCCACTGCACACCTTACAAACCGCTCCTTCACACTCCTTGTCCTTCTTCTCTTCCTTCACCTTGACAGAATTTGTCTGATCTTTATCACAGTCCTTATCCCCAGATTCTTGGTTACGTTGATCCTGACTGTTTTCAGGATCTGCATCACCAGTTGTTGAACACGTCTCTTCTGTGTCCTGGGTCTCTTCACTTGATGTGCTACTATTTAAAAAAGAAAGATGGGTAAGCTTAAAAGATAATAAACATTAAATGAGGAGGCAGTATCACATTTATCTACAATCCAGCCCAAGGACTAACATGTTCTCTGACACCATGAAAAGCATGCAGTAATGAATATTCCTGATAACAATAACTTAGATGCAACACAAGACTTACAACAGGATTAAACTGAAACATAATAGAAACATTCTTACAATAAAAGCCAACAAGATGCATTATTTCTCAACTTTATTTTGGTGAAGGACTCTACATGTTTCGGACAGACTTACTGACCATCATCCTGCTAGCGAGGTCCTGACCTCACTAGCAGACAGTCAACATAACTAGTATGACAAATATCAACTGCTGTGAATACAGTATTAAGACTCCTGATGATGGACAGTAAGTCTGTTTGAAATATGTAGAGTCCTTTACCAAAATAAAGTTGAGAAATAGTGCATCTTGTTGGCTTTTATTATAAGAATATATCGCAATGCATGGTCCTTTGAATGTCAAATATTAGAAATAATTGATGTGGAATGTTTATACGTGTCCATTATGCTAAAACCAACATTAATATGTGTAAAACATTGCTCATACAAAGACAGGTAACACCACATTATCACTAATGTCATATTTTCACAAACAACATATTGACACACATAAAACAAAAAGATGTAACAACACAAAAACCACTGAATAGGTATAACACTGAATAGGTACAACACTGAGATAAATTGTGAGCACCACAAGCCGAGATTTTATTTAGCCGGAAGTGAAACGGGCAGCATTGCCACTAAATGCCCTACCCTCTTCCCTTCTGCCATAACTGCGTACCCAGTCACCTGGCAATGGACATCTGAGTCTCCACATTTTGTGAAGTGCGCAAATCAAAATGTGTCACTTCAAAAGCCCTGACAAGTGTCTGAGCTGATAATATATAAACTGTAACTATGGGATAAAGCCGATTATTAGGTGCATCTGTTTAACTAAAACCGATAGCTAGACACTGGAAGTTAATATAACGTATTTATTTTTTCTGGAATTTCCCCATTTGAAAGTATTGGTGTGAAAATCATGTGAATGTGTATTACATGCCAGTACAAATTAGCAACATGGATCCCTGCAGTTTCTAAGTCCCTACCCAATTGGACAAAACACATTAATCTCACCTCTCCTTCTATATAACATGAACAGTTTCTCTTAACACATGGATTCTACCTTGAGTCATCAAATGAACTGGTGTCATCAGAGTCTGACTGGCTGCCATCGGAACCAGCACCTGGCTCTTGCCTCTCATTGGGCTTCATTGGACCATACACAACAGTGCTCAGTGGGAAATACCTTAGCTCTGTGGGAGTATAACTGCAATACAAAGCAACTTGTTATGTGCTCTGCGTAAGTATGCAAAACAAATAACATAAGCATGACTCTTATGCACTTTAAAATATGTACAGCAATAATGTAACTGCAGTCACCTCTTATAGAAGTCTGTATATTGGCCAGGGATGAGTGCTAGTGGATATGATCCTGGTTTAGTAGGTTCCTTGGGAAGAGTTTTTGCAAGTTTGTTGCGGGGATAATGTATGGTGAAGCTCTGAAGATCAAAGCAGCACCGTCGATGATCTCTACGTGACCTATTAAAAGTTGAATTCCATGTTGCAGCTGACCTAATAGCTTTGTCCTTATAATCCAATTTATTTTTCTCAACACTTGTGGCAGATGAAATTGCTAAAAAATAAACAAGAAAATTAAGCAATTTACATAGGCTGATTTGGAGTATGCAGCATCTGAAAATCACAAGATATTTGTACGTGCCATACCTAAAAGGTGATGTCAGTTGCAGGTTAAGGATTTTCATCAGGTCCTTAGGGCAAGCATAATATGCATTAAAGTGAGTGTTGCTAAACTTTCTAAATTATCTTTCTTCATTCAGAAGTTATGACGCTCCCTTGGACATGTTAATGCGTGTTATCTTTACAGAATCAAATATTTGGGTAAAGTAAACAGAATGTGAAGAAGGGAATGGCTTACAATATTTTGGTCAGATATATGAGAAAATTCAAATTTAATTTAATACCAAATCACTGTGTACATCCACTTGACCCTCTCTTGATTATATTGTACCCATGAAAACTCTCTAAGGCACAAATGGAATCACAGGCTTTGACCCTCTCTATTTGTACCTGGGAGATTTCTAGTTGTAGTTTCAAATATCCTAGACACAGATCAGAGTTGCAATTCCATGTACACTCACTCCAGTCTAAATGATTAAAAATGTAATTAAATGAGGGAGATAAGAAATGCATACAACATTTTAGTTTGAACACATGAGGAGCAATAGTGGTAATGGTGTTGGCAGTGGTGGTGGCTGTGGTAGTGGTGGGGTGGTGGTGGTAGTGGTGGCAGCGGTGCTGGTGATGGTGTTATTTTCATGGTTGTCATTGTCACATTGTCATCCTCAACATCACTGTTGCTGCTGCTGCTGCTGTTATTAGGATGGGATCAGATACACCACCTTGGCACTGCATGTGCAAGTGGGCCTACCTTACCTACCCCACATTCATAAGAAGCATTGGTGAAATTGTAAATGACAGAGAAAAACCAAAGTATGAGGAGAAAATGTACCTCAGTGCCACATTTTTTTGGGAGGCACAACAGCCCCCACAGTGGGCCAAGGCCTCCTCATTCATGAGGTTTCTAGATCACAATGATGCACCACAGTCAGTAGGAATCCTCTGGAGGGGTGATCAGCTAGTCGCAGAGATCCCTACCCGACAACACTCACAACAGTCATCCATGCCCCCGGTGGGATTCAAACCCACAATCTCAGCGGGCGAGTGGCCGCAGACCTATGCCTTAGGCTGCGCAGCCACTGGGACTGGCTCAATGCCACTTTGGCCACCATAAATCTGACAAACTGCCCTTCTGGACAGCATTATAACAAAAGCTAAAAAATTAAAAGGATATGGTGGTATATGGCTGTACCTAATCATACAGACAAGAATTTTTTCCTAATTCATCATCCATAAAATGGCTGGGTTACCTTACCATTGTGAGCAAAGTCAGACATGTTCTATATATGTACTTCCCTGAAAATTAAACACTTGAAAGTTGGCCATATTATATTGAGCTAAATATGATAATGTAGGATGAACATCTCTGTCAGCACAATGACATCCAATTGTCTAAAGACAAGAGTAAAGCCAGTTTCCAAAACAATATGCACACAACATTCAGCCCAAATAATAGACAACATTCTAAATAATGGAGATGTAATACAACCACTGTTACAAATCTTTAGTGTATCCACATAGATCAGTACCTTTCTGCTTTGTCGTAAATTCCTTAGCCTGGCGCTCCCTCATGAAGCGACGATACTCTTCATATTTATCTGGAAAGTCTGAATACATAATGTCCAGAATTTCTGAACTGTTTACTGCTGTAAGTCCTTCAAGAAACAGAGACATATATATTTCATTATAAACATTTTAACACCATACACAAATATGCATGCAATGTTTCACCATTTGCAGCCCTGTGCTGTTTACGTGTATCAAACTCCAATCTGAACAATGACCAAAAAAATGCATAGTGTACGTAAAGAACTATACATAAAAGTGCAAATAGTGTTTACAAAGAAATGCTTGTGTGTGTTAGAATGTTCAACAGCACCACTCAAGATGGTCACTTCCATAAAATGGTTCTGGCTATGTGCAACATAAATAATTAAAAAAAGAATTCAATACACTTCCTTTCCTTATTGTCATAACTGCATATAATCTTAAGAATTTCTTTGTCATATTACTGTGCAATTTCAATTGCAGCATACCAATGTACTGACCTTTGTTATTAATAAGCTATACAATTTCTATCACTTAACAACTAATATGTACAATAACCTTATATATTGAAAATGTTTTGGCATTAATTTGCTATTATATTATCAGACCATGCTTACTAATACAGAAGCATATACTTGAAGCTATCTATGTATCTATCTTAATAAGTTAGTACCTAGCACTGAAATTCTTAATTTATACTTCTTGTCATATTCTGTTCATTTTTTTTAACACAACCTACATCCAGACAGTTTCGACACTGAATGTAATGCAGGTAAATCAGGAACAGCCAGCCTGTTCTGTTTCTGTGGGAGTAAGTAGAATTATTTCCCTACTGCTGCGCAAGTTTTAACATGTTTGGACCTGCACTGCTATTCACTGCAATGGCTCCCAATTATGCTGTATGAGACATTTCCATAGGCAATTTAGCCACACCAATGGACGAGCAAAGATTGAACATTAAGTTTTGTCTGAAACTTGGGAAAATTGCCAATGAAAGTTACAACTTAATACAGCAAGTATGCAGTAGTGAAGCGTTTTCAGGTAAATGTTTATTTGAAAGGCATAAGCTTTTTCGTGAAGGATGGGAGACAACAGATGATAATGTGAGATCATGTTGTCCATCCACCATGCACACTCCTGAGAACATTGAGTGAGTCTGAGATCTTTTGCAACAATATTGTCAATTTACCATCCAAATGTGGGGCCGAGGGTAGTCAGCCGGGCCATTCTGGGGTCATCGTGCTGCCGGGAGGTGGCACTGGCTGCCCTGGGGGGGGGGGACTCTAGCTATTCTCCAGGGGTGGTAGATGCGGATTATAGCCTCTCTCCACTCAAAACCGTCTGTGCATGGTGAACAGCCGCATCCTACGAGAGGTAGCCCTGTTTACACTAAAAACAGCGGATCTAAAGGAGTAAACCTTGAAAAATAATCCCCAATCCTACAGTGTGAGTGCCGTGCCTATGGGATGAATGGTAGTGGGTTAATCTGTCTCAAACGGCACCCTCTGGGATATCAGGCAACCTCCCAGAGTAACGTAGCCTTACCAAGTATGGGGGCTCTACTTGGTGGACCTTACAGGTCCCTCGTGCTCGTGGGACTGTAATGGAGCACATGAATATAACTTTAGAGCATAAGGAGTGCTCTGCATCTGGGGACTCCGATACAGGTTCCTGCACAGAGGCTCCACATGGGGCAGCTGGGTGGGACCCAGTTAAGCAAAGGGCTGGTGAGACTCCTCTGACTGGGGAGGAACACCGGACCCCTAGTAGCTGGTATCAGGGAACCTTGATGGCCTGACAGAGAAGGTCAGTGCTCTCGGTCTCCGTGTTGCTAGGAAACACCATTGTGGTGCTGCCAAAAAGCGGGCGAGGAAGGCAAAGCTTGCGGAGGCTCCTTTTGGGGACTCTAGCGGTGGCCAAACTCGACCCACCTGAGGCGGCCAGCCACAGACCCTGCAAAGGCCCAGCACATCTAGAGCTTCACAAGAACGAGAGTCAGCTTCAGCCAGATTGAAATCCCCGAGAGGTAAGGGGCACCCACAGGGCCCAGGAAAGTGACAGCTGTTGGCTGGGGGCACTCCCGAGGACAGGCAAACTAAGAGGCCCTGACAGAGTGGGCAACTTAATTACGCCAGGGTCATTTGGGAGGGCGTCTGGGTGGCAGTTGTATGCAAAAATTATCCGGAGAGTCAAATCTCCAAGGATAATTTTGTGGATATCCAGCAGGCAGTTGGCTGGCTGGTGGATGAGCTCCCTGAGGAGGGGTTCACCCCCAGGCTAGTCGACTCGTACCAGGCAAAAGGGGTGGCCATCATGGTCTGCCACAATGAACAAACCAAGGACTGGCTGGCTGCCAAGGTACCTACCCCGGTGGCCTGGGAGGGCTCCAGGCTCAAGTTAGTGGGCCTAGACGCTCTTCCCACCTACAAGAGAGTGGTGGCCTGGTTCCCGAGCCCCGCAGAGAATACGGAGCGTTACCTGCTGCGACTTCGGAGACTGAACCGGGGCCTGAACACTTAGCACTGGAGAGTGTATGAGCACAAGGAGGAGACGAACGGCGTCCACCTTGTACTCAGCATCGATTCAGCTTCTATAGCCATGCTGGAGGAATTGAAATGGAGACCCTTCAGCGGGGTGGGGCAAGCTATTTTCTCCCTCCTGGGCGTTAAGCCGGAAGGCAGGAAATAAGAAGAAAGAAGAGGAGGTGGAAGAGAAGGAGGAGGCCATACAGGACATGGTGAGTACCATTTCTTTTATTCAGGCTAACCTGCAGCACAGCATTGCTGCTTCTAGAATTCTTACTAGAACAGTAGGCATTAAAGGAATTGACATGGCACTGATACAGGAACTGTGGCATCGCATGGGCTGTATCAGGAGCTTGAATATTCCAGGTTACACTCTATACTCTGCGGGAGGAAAGGAGAGACCTAGAGCCTGTATCGTTGAGAGGAACATGAATGCCTGGGTGCTGCCAGGTTTCTCCTGTAGGGACCTGGTAGCCGTCCTAGTGAAGTATACTGAAGATGGGGCGGAAAGACGGTTGGTAGTTAGTTCCGATTATCTGCCTTTTGATTCCAAGGAGCCTCCCCCATCAAAGGAGTTGGAGGAACTCGTGCGATATTGTGAGAATGAACATCTCTATCTAATTTTCAGTGCGACTCCAATGAGCATCACAGCGTGTGGGGAAGCACCAATTGCAATGGTAGAGGGGAGGCCCTGATTGAGTTTCTCAACTCTTCATGTCTAGAGATTCTCAATCGGGGCAATGAGTCCACCTTCTACGGTGGAACCAGGCAAGAGGTGATTGATATTACCCTGGGGTCCTATGGACTGCTAGAAAGTATTACTGACTGGGAGGTTTCCTCAGAGCCCTTCTTGTCAGACCATAGACATATTCTGTTCACTCTATGGGGCTCTGTGCTGGTTCCCCTGATCAGGAATCCCAGAGGCACCAATTGGGGCTCCTTTTGGGAGGACCTAAGGGAGAGGGGCCCCGAAATTGGCGTGAGAGATGCTGGATTAGGGCTTGCGGTCCATTGGGTTCAGCAGGCCCTTATCTCTGCTTATGAGGATAACTGTCCACTGAGACCCATCAGGAAAGGAAAGAAATCTCTGAGATGGACATCGGAGCTAGAGTCCCTCTGAAGAGAAGTAAGACATCTCTTTAATAGGTGCCGGGCGGACAATAGTTTGGATAGCTGGGACCTCTATAGAGAGGCTCAGCGAAAATATAGGAAGGAGGTGCAAAAGGCTTCCAAAGAGACTTGGAGGACTTTCTGTAACTCCGTAAACAATCTACCTAGGTCAGCTACGTTACATAGGGCTCTATCTAGGGACCCTAAAATCCAGTTGGGATCTCTGGTGGCTCCTTCTGGTGACCATATGCAATCCGAAGGGGAAACCCTGGATCTCTTGCTTACTGCCTATTTCCCCACCTCAGATATTATGGAATGAGGGGCGGTATCCGCTGCTGCCTGCCGTGCCAATCGTTTGGACTGGTGGGTGGCCATGAAGGTTATTAATATCAAAGAGTGGCATGGGCAATTGACACCTTCGCCCCATATAAAAGCTCGAGTGTGGATGGAATCTTCCCAGTTCTGTTGCAAGAGGGACAGGAGGTCCTTATTCCTTACCTGTTTAAGATTTTTTGTGCCTGCCTGGCGACTGGGAATGTTCTGGCACCAGGTTAAGGTAGTGTTCATCCCTAAGCCTGGTAGGAACTGCTACTGTGGACCCAGGGACTTTAGACCCATCAGTCTCACATCGTTCTTGCTTAAGACCATGGAGAGACTGGTGGATGGATAGATTTCTGAGGGACGAAGTGTTGGTGCTGAGGCCACTACATCCCAACCAACATGCATACCAGGCTGGAAAGTCTGGGTATATGACACTTCATCAGCTTGTGGTACGGGTTGAGAAGGCTCTCGACTAGCAGGAGATAGCCTTAGGCGTATTTCTTGATATAGAAGGGGCTTTTAATAACACTTCTTATGACCTCATGTGTGCAGCATTGACCAGACATGGAGCAGACTGCACCATCGTACGATGGATTAGAGCCACCCTGGAGGGTCGTGGTGACCAAGAGTGGGCCTGGTGGTATGCCCCGATAAGACCAAATATATGAGATTTTCAGCATCCCCATCCCAAAGATCAAAGAAAGGGGCAACCATAAATGGTGTAACCTATGAAGGAGTAGCTGAGTTCATATATCTGGGTATGCTAATCAGTAATAATAATAGCGTACAAAAAGAAATACAAAGACATATCTTGGCCAGCAATACAACTTATTTTGCAGCTATAAGTCTCTTCAGGAACAGACTTTCATCCAGAGCTACTAAAATTCAACTATATAAGACTGATAGTAGCATATGGAACGGAAATATGGACGATGACAAAGAAGGAAGAACAAGCTCTGCTAATTTTTGAAAGGAAAATATTTAGAAGAATATATGGTCCTAAATATGAAGATGGGGAATGAAAAAGTAGGACGAATCGAGAACTAGAAGAGTTGAGTAAAGGAGAAAATACAGTAAAATGGATAAAGGGGCAAAAGATAAGTTGGCTGGATCACCTGGAGAGAATGGAGGAGGACAGGATGCCCAAAAAGACCTTCACTCAAGAACTGGAAGGGATGAGACAAAGAGGAAGACCCAGGAAAGGATGGAGAGAAGAAGTAGAAAGAGATCTTCAAGAGCTGGGAGTGAGAAGATGGAGAGAGTTGGTGATAGACAGGGAAAAATGGAGGAGTACTGTTTGACAGGCCAAGGTCCACAGCGGGCTGTAGCTCCAATGGAGGAAGAGGAGGAGGAGGAGGAAGAGGAG